>Ga0123353_10000080_pt1 | contig 107053 bp, 107 predicted proteins | sample TergutLab28metaG_3_FD_92763 | JGI IMG/M metagenome (GOLD analysis project Ga0123353, IMG submission 92763) | Labiotermes labralis P3 segment gut microbial communities from Petit-Saut dam, French Guiana - Lab288 P3 | ecosystem: Host-associated > Arthropoda: Insects > Digestive system > Gut ...
AAAAACATTAAATTCATTTGATCTATTAAAAGATACTAGTATTGAGAAGACTGTAACTGTATCTCCTAAAGTATCGATGCCTAAAGTGTTGAAAACATTATATACATTGGTTAAAGAAAAGAAACTGGAACACGTTCCATTAAGTGATAATAATATTGATTGGAATGATTTTATTGAACGTGGTGCTAATTACTACGGTAAAGTTCCAAATGTTTATGAAGAAAACACAGGAGCGATTATAATTAACACAGGCGGAACTACTGGGATACCTAAAGGCGCTGTGTTAACAAACGAATATTTTAATGGAATTACATCAAGATTCCGTGCTACAAAAACATTTAAGAGGCAAGACGAGGCATTAACTATACTACCAACATTCCATATATTTGGACTAGCTGCTGCCTTTCATACTCCTATAATTTCTGGTGGAGTAATCAATTTAATACCTAAATTCACTCCAAAAGATGCAATAAAAATTTTGCGTAAGAATAAAATTAATTGTGTTATTTGCGTTCCACAATTACTTAATTTTATGCGCAATAATAATAAAATCAAAAAAATGAATTTATCCACTTTGGAATATGTTGTGGTTGGTGGAGATACCATAACAAAAGAGTCTGAGGCAGAATTTAATCAATTTCTTGAAACTGTACAATCAAAAACAACACTTTCAAAGGGTTATGGCATAACAGAGGGTGGAATTGCGGTAGTTTCAAAACCTGATAGCAATGTGCCCGGTAGTATTGGTATTCCGATGGTTAATTCTGAAATCAAATTTGTTAATCCGAAAACATATAAAGAAGTAGGATATGGTGAGCATGGCGAAATTTGTTTAACAGGTTCAATTATGTTGGAATATTATAATAATCAGTCTGAAACAGATTTGGCCTTAAAAAAACACAAAGATGGAAAAACATGGTTACACACTGGCGATGTAGGGTATATGGATGAAAACGGAATTGTATATTTTGTGGATAGAATTAAACGAATAATAATTTCAAGTGGTGAAAATTTATATCCTAGCACAATAGAAAAAGTAATTATGGAACATTCTGCTGTTAAAATGTGTTCAGTAGTCGGAGCACCACATAATATTAAGGGTCAAGTTCCTAGAGCACACATAGTATTACAAGATGGTATAAAAGCTACCTATGATATTAAAAGAGAAATAGAAGAACTATGTAAAAGAAATCTCTCTGCTATTTCAATTCCACAAAGTTATAAATTTAGAGATTCAATGCCACTAACTGATCTGACTAAGATTGATATTAGAAAATTAGAATCTGAAGATTTAACATTTGAAATTGAAGACTCTTTACAGCAGGTACAATATATTTACAAGAAATCAAAACGATAATATAAAGAATGAACAGGGGAGATATATATGAAAATTAGTGTTGATACTGATGGAACAAAAACAGATTTTTCAAAATTTATTAGAAGTTATGAAAAATACTTTATAAAAAACCATAACATGCCTATTGTAAATCATAGAGGTTTGGAAGTAGAAGAAGTCTATGATATTGAAAACACCTTAATTAGTAGGGGTTATACAGCTGATGAAGCTGCTAACGAAACCAAAAGAATAGTCAAGAAATTTTGGGTTAGTGCTCCAAGATTTATTAATTTTTCTTTGTTATCTCGTTTTAGGGATGGAGTAACTAAACGTTTAAATGAATTAAAACGTCAAGGCCATGAACTAGAAATAGATACTGCAAGAGATAAGACAACTGAAACAAACATTGTTGGAAAAGTTGCTAGAAATTTTACTCTTTGTCAGTACGCTTTAAATGGATTGTTTTTACAACGTAAAAGAATATCTTTTTATGCTAATGATGATGAAAAAATCGAGGGGATTAAGCGAAAAGGAAGTAAACTTGTTTTTGATGATAAACCTTATGTAATAGAAAAAGTCAGCAAATTTACTAAAGTAATTTGCGTAAACAATCCACACAATGAAAACAAACAATTCAATGAAAATGTATTCAGAATTGATAATTTTTCTAAGATTGAAATTGAAACGTCATTAAAAGCTCTATTTGGAGAGCGAGATTATGAATATATATTAAGAAATGCCAATGCAGAGAAATTTTTTCAATCTCTAAAACCTTTTTTGAAACCTTTATTTTTGAGAACTTTTAATCCAATTCTTCTAAATGAACAAAATATTATTCGCGATGGTTCGGTAATATACGCTCCAAATCATCGTAGCACTTTAGATCCGCTGGCTGTAATAACAGCCTTAGAAGAACCTATACATTGGGTAGCATTAAAGAGATTTTTCACTGGAAATGACAGCATTTTTAACAACAGTAAAAATCCTATTCTTTGTAAGCTAACTTCCTATGTTTTCAAAAAAATGGAACTTATTCCAATTGAAAGAAAAATGGATAATGAAAACGCAGATAATATCCAATCATTTGAAGATATCAATGGATTTCTAAGAATAGGAGGGCGAATTGGAATTTTCCCTGAAGGTACTACACTAAAAAAACCATATACTACAGATTTTGGGCATTTTCGTTCAAGTTTTTTGACAGTTGCCGAAGAAAATAATTCTCACATACAACCAATAACAATTTATTGGATTAAAAATTTGGGATTAAAAGAAAAGGTAATCATCAACTTTGGCAAGGCGTTTAAAGTTGAAAATATGTCAATTGAAGAAGGTATGGAACATTATAGTAAAATCCAACAAGAAAATATGAAGGAGATAAGAGACTTTATTTTTGAGTTAACACCCAAAAATAAAGTGTTGAAAAAATAGTGATTATAAAGTATAATTATAAGTAATAATAAGGCGGTTGTGTTTATGCATATTAGCATTCCTTTGCTAGTTGTTAGCTTATTTTATATGCTATTAATTGGAATTTTGTTCTTCTTGAAAAGTAAGTTTCCAACGACTGAAAATAAAATATATACTATGTTTATTGTCGTAGCCATATTGGGTATTGTTTTGGATTTGGCCGGTATTTATGCACATTTGAATTTGCCAGAAACAAGTCTTTTCCGATGGCTTATAGTTAAATTATACTTAACATATATATTAACTTTTGGTTTTTTAGTATCAGCATATATTGGGGTTTTAATACTAAATGTAAAACATGCCGATAAAAGCCGATATTCAAAATTATTTTACTTTTTAGGAATAATCTATCTTATATCGCTTGGAATAAACTTTGCCTTACCGTTTCATTACTTTAATGATGGAGCTGAAGTATATGTTTATGGCCTAAATACAACTTTTATTTGGACTGTATTTGGAATTAATATATTTTTTTGGATTGTTTTAATTCTCGCATATATGAAGAAGTTGCCATTTAAGCAACTTTTGCCGATAATTACACTGCTTGTTATAGGTTTACCTATTGCTTCTTTACAGTTTGTATATTCCGAATTACTGCTAGTAACAGCAATGATAACTTTTGTGGTGGTGTTTTTCTATCATACTATTGAAAATCCAGATATGCAGTTAATTAAGGAATTAAATATTGCTAAAGATATTGCTGATAAAGCTAATAATGCCAAGACAGATTTTTTATCTAATATGTCACATGAAATTCGAACTCCACTGAATGCTATTGTGGGATTCAGTCAGACTTTAGCTGAAGAAGATTTATCTGATTCTGCTAGGGACGAAGTGAATGATATAATTACGGCATCAAACAATTTATTAGAAATAGTCAACGGTATTCTTGATATATCTAAAATTGAAGCTAATAAATTAGAACTTATTAATGTTGAGTATAGTGCTTCTACCTTATTCCATGAAATTAAGAAAATAGCAACTATAAAATTAGGTGAAAAACCATTAGAATTTAATGTTAATATAGATAATAACTTACCTCCAGTATTATATGGAGATAAGTTGAGAATTAAACAAATAATAGTAAATCTTGTTACAAATGCGATTAAATATACCAAAGAAGGTAGTGTAACATTAACAGTTAATTCTATAATCCGTAAGGACGTATGTAGACTAATTGTTGCTGTTGAGGATACTGGAATAGGGATTAAACCTGAAGACGTTAATAATCTTTTTCAAAAATTTGAAAGATTTGAAATTGAACGAAATTCAACTACTGAAGGTACGGGGTTAGGTCTCGCTATTACAAAGAGTCTTGTTGAATTAATGGGTGGAAAAATTGTTGTCCAAACTATTTATGGTGAGGGTTCAAAATTTACTGTCGCGTTTGATCAAAATATTAGTCTTAAACCGGCTAATGAACTTCAAGAGATTCCTAGTTATAGTTTGCCGTTCTTAGCAACTGGAAAGCGCATTTTAGTTGTTGATGACAATAAGATTAATCTTAAAGTTGCGAATAGATTGCTGAGAGATTATCAGGCGGAAGTTGTCCTTGTTTCATCTGCACAGGAATGTCTTGATCTAATACTTGATGGAAAACATTTTGATATAATACTGATGGATGATATGATGCCTAAAATGTCAGGAACCGTGTGCTTAAGACATCTAAAAAATATTAATGATTTTGAAACTCCAGTGGTTGCCTTAACAGCAAATGCTATCACTGGAATGAGAGAACGTTATTTAGCACTTGGCTTTGATGATTACATGGCCAAACCTATTGATCAACATCATTTGAATTATACTTTAAGACGTTTTTTAAATATTTCCGATGAACAAATAATACCACAAGAAAATTTGAAAAATATCGAAATAGAGCAGCAGAATCAGAAGAATAATCTCATTTTATTAGAAAACAATGGAATTAATTATCAAAAAAGTATCGAACTACTGGGAGATATGGAAACATACGAAGATTCTTTAAAAAGTTTCTGTAATTTATTTAATACGACTGTAGAAAAAATTGATTCTTACCGAATGAATAATGACATGGAAAATTATGCCATAGTTGTACATTCTTTAAAAAGTGATGCCAAATATTTGGGATTTACTGATTTGGCTGAATTAGCAGCTGAGCATGAACAAGAAAGTAAAAATAATAATCAGCAGTATATTAATAACAACTATTTTAGCTTGATGAATGAGTTGTATAGAATATACGAAGTTCTTAACGAGTATATGAATAAGGGGAGTGATTAATTATGGGAATTCAATATTGGGTAGGAATGAAACAAGATGAAGAGTCTGTTGACGTAGCAGTTCATCTTTTACAAAAAATATTTAATACTAAGGTTGTAGTAGTTTCATTAAATAAACACTTTCAAGATGGAATGTCTATTTCTCAGGTTAAAGAAGAAATAAAAAAAGAATTCGAAAGAAAATTAAATGACGGATTTAACATAGTAGTAGCACATTCTACTGGAGCAAGCTTATACTTATCGATATCAAGTGAGAAGCAAGCGGAAAAAGTAATTTTCTTATCTCCCGCTATGAAACCAATAAATATCATGCAAATGTGGAAATATAAAAGTAGAGGAAAAGGAGAAAACTATAAAAAGTTTACTTTTCGTGATATTATGGCCGTTTATCGATACGCTTTTTCAGCTAGAAAAAGTGTTTCAAACTTAGTTGGAATACCAACTTTAATAATCCAAGCGGCTAAAGATGAATATGTTCAACAAAATGGAAGCATTAATTTACAAAAAAAATTATTAAAAATTGATAAAAGTAATTCTCATTTACATCAATTCCATCTTATTAATGGAGAACACGATTTAATTCATGAAAAAGTTAGTAGAGATCAAACTCTTCAACTAATCATAGATTTCATTCTAAAATTAGACAAAAACAATATTTAGAAAAATAGTTTAATAACTATTTTTTTATTTTTACTATTTAAAAAAAATATGCTATACTAATTGTATAGTAGGGTAGTGGGGTTTAAGTTAGAAGGAGAAAGATTTGTAATGCATGACTATTTATGGATGTTTAAAGATTCAAAAACAGTTAAAAAATTGCATAACTTAAGAGAAAATCACGATATATGTTTCTATAAAGGAACATTAGGAAAACCGCTTAATAGATTAAAAGGGGAGAGTTTGGCTTCTATTCAGCTATATGAATACATTTTATATGACTTTATATTGAATGAAAATATTATTAATAGTATGAATCTAGAAGAAAGACGTTGCTTTCATTTTATATATCAAGCAGTAAAAAATAATATGCTAACTAAAAAGAATGAACAGAAGAGACTATCAAAAGAGTTAGAGACAGTTAATTTTAAGATAAGTACTATTGTTGATCATGAAAAATACTGCAAATTATATTCACAAGCTAAAACACCAGATTATTTATCTGCATTTAAAGATCAAGATGTCACAAAGTACTTAAATTATATTAGGCTTCAAAATGGTATAAATATTCACGAAGGAACTGCAAAAATACCATGGTTGATGGATAATTTACCAGTTAATAGTGATGTAAAAGCATCAATGCAGCTGTATGAATACATTTTATATGACTATTTATTAAATACTTCTTTTCATAGTGGTTTATCTATAAAGGAAGAGAAGAGTGCTATGAACGTGTTAAATGCACTTGCCAATAATGGTTTTGGATTAACTAAAGATATTTATCAGGAACTGGCGATTGATATTAACACTACAAATAATTGTATTGGAAGAACAATAAATAATCAAAAATTCTTTAAACTATACAGCGAGAGTACAGTATGTCCAGAGGAAGAGAGAATGAACTTCTTGTATAGAGATATTCATTTATATATTAAACCTATGAGAGAAGAGTATCAGAAGAAGAAACAATTACCTACAACAATAGCAAGTTAATTCTTCTTTTAGTTCTAGTTAACATAATATATATTATAGGATTATCAATTAGTGTTTTATAAATAAAAGGATAGGATTTATTTCCTACCTTTTTTATATGCATTATACTTAAATTGATGTTTAAAATAATAAATATAACTTTTACTTTTCTTGTGTCACTCTGTTTGTTATTTTGTATCTTCCATCCAGATACATATTCCCTCATGAAATTATTTCTCGATGCAAAATTCTCTATCTCTTATTTTTAAATCATGACTCCCCCACTTTTTCAGAAAATGTAATAGGGGACTAAAATTTTTTGTTTTGAGATTTGTATTTGTCCATCTTCTGTGTTCTCGATGCAAAATTTCAAACTGAAGATGTAGTTGTTAGATTTGACCATATTTAATAGAGACTAATAAGGCGTCTTTTTCTTAATTTTCTTCTATTTGATATTTCAACAAAAACAAGCAAAAACACTTGATAAGCGAACATTGGTTTGATATAATTAGTTTGGATATACTTGATTAGCGTTGGGTGTCGCTCCTTATTCAGATTGAATAAGGAGGTGGTTATATGAACAAGAAAGATTCATTCTTATCTTTAGTAATCATCCTGCTTCTTATTTTAATATTTATATTGATTTAAGAAAACGACCCTAACGCATCGTCTTTGATACGTTAGGGTCAAACCATTATGGAGTGACACCTGACATCCAACAATCAAGTATGTCCTTTTTTTTGCAAGATTATCTTGCTGACATATTAATAATACCACAATATGACATTTTTTTCAATCGAGTATAGAAAAACAGATTTCTCTGTTTTAGGCCCCTACTTTTCTCGATTGAATTTCAGCAATTCTTTCAAATACTTCTGCAGCATTGTCTTCGTTTATTTCTGTATAACCCAGTTCTTTTAATGCTTGTACTTTAATATTATTTAGTTCTAATGTTCTACTAAGTTTGTCTTCCATTTTTTGTTCAATTTGATTAATAAATCTTTTATGGCAATCAGCTAGTTTTGTTTTTGATGCACCGCCACTGTTGTATAAGATTAATGCCGAATACATTATACTTTCAAATATAAATTGTTCCTCTTCATTAAAGGCAAATTCCAATGGCTTAACAAAACCTGTTTCTTTTGCTACATATCCCAACATATATTTTAATTCTTTAGAAGTATCCATAGATTGAATAAAATGATATAGATATTTTATAGCATTATAATTTTTCATATCTTTTTCATCTTCTAATTTTTCTTTTACTAAATCTATGATATTCAATAGCAGTTCTTTTTGTTTTTTTCCAAGACCATTTAGTATTGATCCAACTTCAGCACTATCAATGTTAATGCTTGACATTGATTCCGTAGACGCAATTATACTATTTAATCTTACTTCTACATCCGCTATATAATCAGTATCAATTTTGATAGAATCTATCTCATCAACCGACTTCACTCCAAATAAATTTAATAATAATACTTTTTTATCTTTTGGCCATTTATTTATATCATCTAATTCTAGATAGTTATATATCATCTGTCTAGAAACCCCAAGAAACTTGGCTAATTTTACTTTTGAAATACCTAATTCGTGTAACAATTCATTTAGTCTATCCATATCCCATATCCTCCTATTATCATTATAATCACTAGTGTGTAAATTGTCAAGTGTCAAGTAATAGTCTATTTGTCTCTTGTTTCTAAATATGTTATAAACCCTTTTAAAATAAATTTATATTTATCATCTAGTTTAGTATTTTTATCTATTTTTTTCTTACTTTCTATAAATAAATTATTCATTTTATCAGTTGCATATTTTTTAGCACCTGATTCTTCAAATATAGCACGTACTTTTTCTATTTCTTTGTTTGTTATATTTTCTTTACCATAATACATTAACAATTCTTCCAAATACTCTGGTTTATAGTCATTAATATATGTGTATAATAATGTTTGTTTAAATTCGCTAATATCACTGCTTGCTGGTTTTCCTAGTTTTAATTCGTCTCCATATATTCCTAATAGATCATCTTTTATTTGAAACGCTATACCAATACTTTCTAGTATTTCTAATATTTTATCATCGCTTTTACCTGTTATAGCCATTCCTAATTTAAATGGTCCAATTATAGTATACCAAGCTGTTTTTAATCGGTATATTTCCATAACTTGTTCTTCAACTTTTTTCTTATTAAGTTTAGTTTTATTTATTGTTGGTAATTCAACATCTATTAATTCACCCATAACGGTTTTAATTGAAATATCATTATATACATCCAATATTAAGGGAAGATTTTTGTTTTTTGCATAGTTTTCAACAATATGTTGATATGCTTTAAAAAAACCATAATCTCCTAAGCATATGGCAATTCCATTTGCTAAATAATCATCGTTATATTTATTCTTATAAACAACTGGAATAGTGTCTTTTCCCCTTCTTTTGTCTGCTTTATCGATTATGTCGTCGTGAATTAGTATTGCTGTTTGAAATGTTTCATAGGCAACTGCCAATGGAATATAGTTGTTGTCTTCCTTACCACTATATATATGATGTCCTAGAGCGATTAAAACCCCTCTTATGTACTTACCATCACTATTCATTCTGATAAATTCTTTTATTCCATGTTTTACAATTTCATTATCTGTTTCTTGTAGTAAAGATTCATTATACATGTTTATAGCGTTCTCTATTAGATTTTTAGTGTTGTTATAATACTCATAAAACATATTTAATTCTTTTGTCATATTATCTCCTTTATAAATACCATAATTTTTCATTGTTTTTACGTACTTCAACGATTATTCCTCCGCCGAGGCATTCTTCTTTATCATAAAAAACACACGCTTGACCTGGGGTAACCGATTTAACACCTTGAGGATATTTTACTAATATACAGTTATTATCTAAGTATTCTAGTCCAACATCATTATCAGCTTGTCGATATCTAAATTTAGCTGTACATTTAGTTGGTCTTTTATCTGTATTAAAATTAACTGTATTTATTATGCATGAATCACTAATTAGATAATCTGTATTACCATATGATATATACAATATATTTTCTTTAATGTTTTTACCTACAACAAACATTCTTTTTTCAGAACCACCTATATTTAGTCCTCTTCTTTGGCCAATTGTATAATACATTAATCCTATATGTTCTCCAACTATCTTATTTGTTTCTATATCAACTACATTACCTGGTTTGTTAGGCAAATAGTTTTTTAAAAAGTTTTTAAAGTTTCTCTCTCCAATAAAACATATTCCAGTTGAATCTTTCTTTTTGGCTGTTACTAGATTATATTCATCGGCAATTCTTCTTACTTCGTCTTTTTTTAGTTCTCCTATTGGAAATAATACATTTTCAAGTTGTTTATTTGATAATTGTGATAAAAAGTATGTTTGATCCTTATTACTATCTAATCCACGCAGTAATTTACCATCTTTTATTCTTGCATAATGTCCGGTTGCAATATAATCTGCTTCCAGTTTTTTAGCATGTTTTACAAACATATCAAACTTTATATACTTATTGCACATAATGTCCGGATTTGGCGTTCTAGAGGCCTCTAATTCATCTAAAAAGTACTTGAATACATAATCCCAGTATTCTTTGACAAAATCGACTCTATGGAGCTCTATACCTATTTTTTGACATACCGCCAAAGCATCATTATAATCTGCTTCTTGTGAGCATATTTCATCATTTATAGTTGGATTACCTAAATAATCATTATTTAAGCTTGAATCCCAATTACGCATGAATAAACCAATGACTTCATATCCTTGGTTTTTAAGAATAATAGCAGCCACACTACTATCTACTCCTCCACTCATGCCAATTACTACTTTTTTCACAGTATCACCACCAATATTATAGCACAATCTTACTTTATTTTTTTTAGGAAATGGTTTATAATTATTAACAGAGGTGTAAGTATGAATAGAAAACAAAAAAGAGATGCAGCTAAGAAAAATGAGGCACGAAGAAAAGAAGAAATAAAGAAACAACCAGAAATGAGTATGTTCAGTAAAGTTCTAATTATTATTCTAATAGTAGGAATGTTAGCATCATTTATTATACTACCAATTATGGCGGCTCTATCATAGAATAAAATAGCACTAATTCATAAAAGAATTAGTGTTTTTTTATACAAAAAAAGAAACTATTAATAGTCTCCTCTGTTTTCATTATTGTAATTGTTTCTGTTGTCTCTTTTTCTATTACGACAATCCTTACATCTTACTGGTTGATTTGTAAAACCTTTTTCTTCGTAAAATTCTTGCTCTCCAACTGTAAAAATAAAATCTTCTCCACAATCTTTACATGCAATTGTAATGTCACTCTTCTCCATGAAAATACCTCCTTCTATAAGATTTGATTTAATAACACTTAATCTTTCTTGGTTAAAAAGGAAGTAACTTATAAATCTATATAATTATATACCGTTTTATATGTTTTGTCAATGATTTATAACCGTTTTAAATAAAACTCAAATTGTTCACACATATTTTCTAAGTAATCTACTTTTCTTAAATTTTCTAACATTGATTCAGGTATTGATTTATACCCATAAAATAACCCTGCCAAAGCTCCTGCTAGAGCTCCAATGGTATCTGTATCTCCACCTATATTAGTTGTCGCGATTACACATTCTTTATATGATGATGAATGAATAAAACACCATAAAGTGGCTTCTAGTGTATCCACTACATTATCTGTTGTTTTTATATCATCAATTGATAATTTGGATAAATCCCCTTCTAATATTCTTTTGTATTTGGTTTGGGTTTCTTTTGAAAATGTTTTATAATCCAAACCTTTTATTTGTTCAAGTGCGGCAAATTTATTATTACCTCTTAAAATGTTCATAGCGTACCTTACATATATATAACATCCACATACTACCTCTTCATTAGCATGTGTTATAGAAGACGTTCTTCTCACTACTTCTAATATCTTTTTTTCTGTTTCTTTATGAGCAACAAAATAATAAGCAATTGGCAACATTCTTTTTAACGATCCATTATCATTGTCTTTTAGTTCTAAAGATCCACATTCATATGCTTCATCTAATCTTTGTGTATATCTAACCAATGCTTTTAAGGTTGTTTTTCCTATGCCAAAAGATTCATTAATCGAGCAAAAATGGTTAGATGTAAACCATCTAACAAAATTATCCGCCATTGCTGTATAATTTAGGCCGCTTTTAGACATAGCGTCCATTGTCGCGATTGTTAATGATGTGTTATCTCCCCATGCTCCTTTTGGAATACCTGTACTAATTTTAGGAGTCATTTTTAAAACTGGTTTTTCAAATAATGTTTCTCTCTCTAAAAATTCTGTTGGCATTCCCATTGCATCTCCAACAGCTAATCCTAATATTCCATCTTTTACTCGATACATATTATCACCATCTCATACTCTAATATAATTATAACAAATAAAAAGACTTTTTTAAATCTCTTTATGTATAACACTTTACTTTTTAAAACTATTTATAATAGGTTTTGTTGTTTCCCAACTAATCAATGTAATTCCATGTTTTGCCAAAACTTCAAACGCATCTTCACGTCTAAAATATTCAACATTTACTTTACCTTCATTTACTGTTCTGATTGTTATGCTGGGTCCAATTGATATGGGTGGATTTTCTCTATAACTTTTTTTTCTTGATTCACCACTACATGGATCTCCCATATAATATTGAGCTAGTCCTGGATTAAATTTAATCGTTAAATCATCAACTTCATTTTTTGTTATTAAAAATTTATTGATGTCATATGATTGGCTTTGATCATGCCCTTTTTCTCCTTCGCTATCAAGTCTTGTATGCCATATGCGTTTCGCTCCAGACATAAGATCGCCACCAGAACTACTAATAAATTCTGCTATAAGAACATCCTCAAAAACAAAACGTTCTCCATCTATCTCATACTCAATTCTAAATGGGAATTCCCCATATGTAATTTCCGGAGTTGGCGGCGCGGGAGTTCCAATGAAAATCCAAAATAAAAAGCTAGCAATTTGAAAGACGAAAAAGCCAATAATACAGAAAATAATAATTTTTACTAATTTAGACTTTTTTTGTGGTTTGTTAGTAATATTATTGTTTACTGTATGATTTTGAATTGTATTTCCACATGCAGCACAAAAGGAACTTCCTTCATTATTTTTGTTTCCACAATTAGCACAAAACATATTTCTCCTGCTCTCTATTTTTTTATTATTCTATCCGAAAAATCTTTTTATTTCTATTTCAGCATTTTCAGTTGTATCTGATGCATGAATAAGGTTCTCTTGTTTACTTGTTGAATAATCTCCTCTAATTGTGCCAGGATTTGCTTCATATCCTGCAGTAGGACCACACATTAAACGCATGCCATTTACAACATCATATCCTTCAACAATCATTGCTAAAACTGGAGTTTCAGTTAGATATTCAACTATTTCTCCAAAGAACGGTTTTTCTTTTAAATGAGGATAGTGCTCTTTAAGTATTTTTTCGTCTAAATTCATCATTTTCATTTCAACTATGTTATAGCCTTTGTTTTCCATTCTACTTATAATTTCACCCATTAGTTTTCTTTTATAAGCATCTGGTTTTAACATTACATAACTTCGTTCCATAATATCTCTCCTTAATCTATATTAACTAGGTGAACTGAATCAACACCTTTATTGCTTTTTATTTCTGTTGCATATTTAGTGGCATTCTTTCCTGACACTTCAAAAGTTAATTCCACTTTTTCTTTCTTTAGTGATTGTGTTTTTAGAATAACTTTTTTGCGTTTTAGTACTGTTTCTACTAATGCTTCTGCATTAGTTTCATCAACATTAATAACTAATAAATATTTATAGTTATGTTTAAATACCATCATAAAGCTAGCCATATATAAGAATCCTAATAATAGTGATGCTGCTATTGTTATTAAGTATAGACCTGCTCCAGCCATTATTCCTGCTGTAATTGCCCAAAACATAAATATTGTATCTACTGGGTCTTTAACAGCCGTACGGAAACGAACAATTGATAATGCCCCTACCATACCTAATGATAATGCTAAATTAGTATTTATTGTTCTAATAACTAATGAAGTTACCATCGCAAGTAATACTAATGATAATATAGCGGTTCTTGTATATGCCACTCCTGTATATGTTTTCTTATAAATAAACGCGATAAATAGACTTGTAAAAAAAGCCGCGATCAATGAATATAATAATTCATTTGTTGGAATATTTCCTGTAAATTGTTCTACTACGATATCTGTAAAATTCATTCTTATACCTCTTTCTTCTCATAACATAATGCAAATTTTGATATTGCTCTTCTAACCATTGGTAAACTTGTAACAATTTTATAAATATGATTAGGCAAATGATTGTTAAATTTTATTTCTAATACTGTTTCTCTTTCATCAAATGTTGGAGATGTTACTATATCATCTCTAAATATATCACTTTCATATCTGCCTGATGACACATTTTCATCAAAAGTAATTCTAGTATCTTCTGCTGGATATATATAAGCAAGTCTTCTATAATCAACTATTACTGATGGAACTAAATGTTTAAACTCTATATCTCTTATTATATCACCTAAATGAGTTTCTTCTTTAATTAATTCTTTGTCATATGTTCTATCAATTATCTGCTGACATAATTCTTTTGAAATAGGAACTTGTATTTTATGAATTAAGTTTCTCTTTTTTTCTTTTCTTTCTAATCTTATAAATGAATCATCCATGTTATATATTCTTATTCTATATTTTTCTCTGTTTTCTATTCCATCTAATTTTTCATGATATGAACTATTATTTATATCATCAAAGTATAGACTTCTTATAAAATATGTATTATCCTCATAAACCGAATTATCATCTATATCCATAAGTAAAGATAATCTATGTTTTAATACTTCAGCATGACTAGTAGAGATTAAAAATTTTAATTCATGTCGATATTGTTTAGTCAAATAAATCCCTCATTTCTGCTGCAGATAGATTAAAGAATCTCCTTGTATGATCTAATATTACGGTTCTTCTTCTCGTTATATAGTTTTCTAAGTATGCCGTTGAATCATGCCACTGTTTCATTGTATTATTCCACCTAGCCTGATTTCTAGGCATTTCTGGTTCGATTAACGCGATAAGCTCATTGAATTTATTCATAACGTTCTCGTCTGTCCATACGTTATTCATATTCCATACCATTCTATCTAAAAATCTTTTTCTAAAATCAGTATTTTGCATTAATCCCCTCATTATTGAATTATCATATCCTAAAGCGGATAATCCTGAAGGTCTCATCATAAAGTTAAAATGGTTGCTATCATGCCAATACATCGCCCAGTCAAAATCATAAAACATCATTTTTATTCTACCATCATCAAGATTCGGATGGTTAAAGAATCTCATATTAACTATATCATTATTTGTTGTATAAATCTGCCCTATCCAAAAATCAATAAAGTTATCTATATCTAACAAGGTTTTTGCATATTCATAATTTCTTGCATTTCTCATATCATTATTACGAATAAAATTAACCATATATCTATAATCTGCTGATGTTCCTGATGATAAGACTCCATCTACTCTTACAATGTTGACTCCTTCTTGACTTACATTAAAGTTATTTGCAACATAATGGTCTCCCATGTTTTCTCTTATGAAATATATTCCCCAATATTCACCATTGATATATAGTATAACTGCTTTATAAGCAAGTACGCTTACTGTACCAAAATCATCCATTACTCCTGTTGCTAATTCATCTCTAATCATTGAATAAACTGCATCTTGCGAACCACTTCTAACTGTTAATGTTCGATAGGTTCTTGCTTCTCTATTTTCAAATACTTGATGATGCAATCTTCTTGGTCCAAATTGATTTGAAAACCTTAAAGCAAAACTTCTTTTTGGCAACCATCTAGCTGCACCTCCAAATAATCTTAAACCACAATCAATTGCAAATGATAATTCTCCATCTTCAAATAACTCAGCATGTGATTTATATGCAACATTACTTCCTCCAGATGCTAGTACTGTTCTAAAAGAATTAGGTGGTATTGATATCGATAAAACCGGCAATGTATGATTTTCATTTATTATATATGAACCTGTAAATATCCCGCTTACTTGCATGCCATCTTCTATACTTATTGCTCTTATAACAGTTGTTTTAGATAAAGAAAAGGGCCCATTATATACTCTAGAGTTTCTAGTTGGTTCACTACCATCTAAAGTATAGAATATTTGCCCTCCACCACTCAATTCAACTCTTAAATTATCTATGTCATTAAAAACGCCAGGTGCGATGCTGGCAACTGGCATTGCTGATATTCCTATACGACCGTTACTATTCAATCTGCCTGGTGATGGATTTTCAAAATAATAAAATCCATTATTAGAGCTTCTACCAAAACTAAATCCAATCGGTATATCAGCGATAAACATTGCATCTTGCACGATATCATCTTTATATAAATATAAACTTTGTGTTTGTCCTAATGTAAAATTAGCATGTTTAAATTGATTAGTACTTAAAGTTGTATCACCAGATGCCATTACAAAGTAAAATTGACCTGGTCTAAGTTCTTTATTTTCTAAACGGAACATTTCTTTAGAAGATTCATCAGTTGTTAAAGTAAAGTCACGTAAATTTATTGTTTCTTTACCATTATTATAAAGCGCGATCCAACTATAATGTCTATTTCCATTATGCGGCATAAATCTTCTATTACTATTCATAACCTCAGCAATCATTAATCCATCTGGATTTTGACGATTAGTTCGATTAAATGTTGATATTCCTTCATTTGTATTAACAAAACCTGGACTAATTACAGAAGTTTGAATAAATCTATTTCCTACTTTTTTATATGCAAATCCATTACGTAGATCTTCATATTCAATAATTTCTACTATTTTGTGACCTCTAGTTAAAACAGCTTCACCATTTCTTCTGTTTAAACGAAACCTTGCATGCCCTTCCTCATCTAACCCTGAAGTCCACACATGATATACTTCTCCTGGTTCTAGCACTTTATCTGGAAGGCGCCACAAAAATGGTGCATTTATACTATTAGAGATATAATATTCTCTCAAATTTATATCCTGGGTTCCTTTATTTTGTACTTCAAAGAAACCAGGGAAAGAACCATCTACAATAAGATTCCCTCTATTAGCTGGAAGTATTTCAGTAATAATTAAGTCATCTTCTTCATCAGTAAATAGGGTTGCTAAATAAGCTTGCCTTCCTTCTGCATTATTAGGAAATCCAGGTGTAATTTCATCAGTCATTATCCATTCTCCACGACCACTACGGGACATAACATGATTTCTCTCAAGAGGAATTGTTCTAACAGCATCAATTACTTTACCAGTAGGTGATGAAAGTGTAATTAACTCTCCACCTTCTCTGTTTAAATTAAAATTGGCATATAATCCATCAGTAGTAATATTAGCTAAATATACAACTAAATATTCTCCACTTTTAATTGTCACATGCGGAAATACCCATCTAACTTCCCCACTATCTCTATTACTTAAACCATAATTAAATAAACTGATATCTCTGTCAGTTCCATTAAATAGTTCAATCCAATCAAACATATTACCATATTCATCAATGTGAGCACCTCTATTTGAGGTCATTATTTCATTTATTACTAATTGACTAATATCAATATCTTCATCTTTTAGTCTACCTAAAGCAAAACCATCATTCTCTATCATAAAATTTATGATATAAAACACACAAAAAACTACCAATATTACACACATTGGTAAAATGTTCTTCTTAAATAGTTTTTTGTCTATCTTTATCACATTATCTACCTCCTAAATATAATATCAAATGTAGGCGATTATTACAATAGAACGAATAGTAAAACTCGTAAAAGTGCACAATAAAAGAATGGTTATCCATTCTTTTATATTTCTTCTTTTTCGATAAAGAACTACTCACATTTTACGCGTGGATCAAAAGTACTATAATAATCTATTATTTCTTGTCTCGTTTGTTCTAAGTCTATTTTGTCTTGCATATATACAGCTCTTACATCTTCATTTGACATTTTACTCAAATTACAAATTTGATTTGTAGTATAAGTTCCGTCACTATTTTTCGTGAATGTTCCAGTACAACCTGCAATGTCATTAATTTTCAGAAACATTTTTCTATATATTTCTGAATCTTCGACTAAATTGCTTTGCATGTTTATTGTCCAGTCTAAAAGATAAACCCTACCGTCGCGAAATGAATATGTCATAGTAATTTTTTCTTCATCCAGTCCCACTATGCAAGTTAGAGTCTTGTTTCTATCATTTTCTCCACAACCAGTCAGCAATAAAGTGCAAACTACAATTAAGGTTAAATATTTGTACATTTTAATTTTTGCACCTCCCCTCTATATTATTAACTTCAACATTTTATATTTATAAAAAGTAGATTTAATGTCTAGTAATATAAGCTCTCCTATAAAAAAGTCTATCGTTCGTAAAAACTCTTGATAAGGCAAAATCAAAGTCAACCCGTTGTTGTTTTAAGTCTTCATCTAGATATGAAATAGATAATGTTATGTTAGACATCAGCATATTTTCTTCTGCTATATATTCATCTACTCTTTCATTCTCAGTTATGTATATGCTAATTTGCCTGATAAAATCAGACACATTTATTAGTGGATTATCTTCAAAATGCATATAAGTATCTATATTACCATTCCTAAATATTAGTCTTTCATTTAAATAGAGTGTGTACTCAAAACTATACCCCCACTTGTCAATTAATAATTCTCTATCATTCAATAACATTAAATTTGATAGTGTAATTATATGTCTTTCATTAGTTAAAATAACATTGCCTGTTGCAGTGTATTCGTTTTCAAGTCCTTTTAATTCAAAAATTTCAATTTTTCCATAATTATTTATCACGAATAATGTAGTTGCTATGAAAAACATAAGCAGTATTGCTGAAACTATAACAATTCTATTTCTAGCTTTTTTTGTAAAATATATAATATTATCTTGAGTCGCACTGTTAATTGTTTCATTGGTTATATTTTTTATTCTTTCACCACGAGTCAGTTCGGGAATAGTCACTCCCAATGTATTTGCCAATTGTTCTAGTATAAATATATCTGGGCAACAAATCCCTCTTTCCCATTTTGAAACAGCCTTGTCTCTAACATTGAGCATTTGTCCTAGTTCTGCTTGTGTCAAGTTTTTTTCCTTCCTCATGTTTAAAATAAATTTTCCCATTTCTTCACAATTCATAATTTCACCTCCATACTATTTGTTAACTTCAATATAGTTTATATTTATGAAAAAGTAAATGAAAAATCTAAAATTTTTGGTGGCAATTTGGTTTACCTTAAGAAAAGTAGACTTAATGTCTACTAATTTAAATTCTCCTATCATATTTTTTTGCCCTTCTTTTATTCATCTATACGCGATTATTACAATAGAATGCATTGATAAAATATTTATAATTTGATATAATTAATAGGATTGCGAAGAGGTAAAAATGACAGAAAAAGAAAAAGTTATACAAGAAAAAAGCAAAGAGAAAAAGAAAATTAGAATAAATAAATTAGCTATATTCAATGTAGTTAGTATTTTATTTATTTTGGCTTTTATTATAAATTATTCTGTTAGATTCTTCTATTTTAAGAATCAACAAACTACTGGGAGTCACCTCTCAGATATTTTGTCGGAAAGATTGATATTAACACTTAATCCTATGTTATTTGAAAGAAATGGCGTTTATTATTACGAAGGTGATGTTAACAATAATTATGTTCAATTTATGGGTTATATGTGGCAAGTAATGAAAATCAATGATGACGGTTCGACCACTATGATTATGAAAGAACCAATTACTGCTTTTTCATTTGGTAGTGGTGATAATTGGACTGAAACACATATTCATCATTGGTTAAATTATGATAAAGATATCCTTTTCTCTGGTGTTTTTGAAAATACTTTAGATACTAGTTTTTTAACTTATACTACTACATGTATTGATATTATTGATAGTATTGATAATATTACTTGTAATGAAAAAGAAAGTAATTCTTTAATTACTTTACCTACTTTATATGATTATTATTCTTCTGGAGGTCATAATGGTTTTTTAAACAATGATGAGTCTTTTTGGACTATTAGTAGTACTGAGGATAACCATTACTGGTTTGTATCAGAAGATAGCGCGGTTAGTATTGCAGCAAAAAATGAAATGTATAATTTAAGACCAGTTATTACTTTAGTGCCAGAGACTAATGTTTTTGGTGGAAACGGTGAATTGGATACCCCTTATATAGTTAAAAAAAGGAATGTTAGTTTAACTAAGCATTTATTTGTGGGTGAATTTGTTGAATATAATGATCTAATATGGAGAATTATAAGAAATGATAATGATTCTATTACTTTAGCTTTAAATGATTGTTTAAAAGATGATGAGGATAATTGCATGATTGTACCTTTTAGTGCAACTGACAATTTATTTGTTACTTCAAATAGAGATAATTTGTTGTCATATTTGAATTCTGAATTCTTTAATAGTTTGGATAATAGTGATTTTATTATTACTGGAACATTTAATTCGGGTTATTATTCTGCTGCAGTGCCAAACTTTATTAATGTTTTTTCTAAAACTAATCAAGCAAATGTTGGGCTTTTAAGTATTGCCGATCCTTTTGCATTTTCCATTCCTAATGTTTTCTTACTTAATACTTTAGAAAATCATGAGTTTAGTATTTTTACTGTAAATCAGAATAATCTGCTATTCCAAGAACAAGTATGGAGTGAGCATTATATTAGACCTGTCATAACTCTTAGAAGTAATATTAGTATTACGGGTGGACTTGGTAGAATTTATAGCCCCTATCAGTTAGGAGGTGTAACTAATGATTAAAAAATATTGGAAGACAATATGTTTAAGTATTATAAATGTATTAATAATTGCATTTCTATTTGTTGCATATGGTCCATTTACTAATTTTAGAGATTGGTGGATAACTACTGCTTTAGGAACAGGGAATCATCAATATTTTGCTCGAGTTTTATATTCTGAAGATAGTATTAGAGAAACTCTTGATAGAAATAGAACTAGTGAATTTAATGAAGATACTGATGCAAATTTAATTGTTTTTGATACTGATCCCAAAACTCAATTTTCTTCTATATATGAAGAACAAATATTAAAGCGTGATCCTGATAATGATTTGTATAAAGTTGTTGAAATACAAGAGAGAGAATTTAGTGGTTTTATGTTGGTCATATATGATTCTACTAGAATTGAATTAGCTACTTCAAGAAATATTAGTAGAGGTGGACAACAACTTACTGATTTAGCTAATGATTTTGATGCAATTGCAGCGATTAACGCTAGTGGTTTTTCTAGGTCTTTAACCACCGGTGCATTAACACCTGTTGGTACTGTTATTAGAAATAATAGAGTAGAATCTATAGGCGGTAGTAGTTTTATGGGCGGCGGATTAATTGGGTTAAATAACGATGGTGTATTAATATTATCTAATCAACATGGAGGACAAGCAGTTAGTAATGGTATTAATCACGCTATGACATGGGGACCTTTCTTAATTGTTAATGGTGTGTCAGCTAATTTACGTGGTAATGGTGGTTGGGGTTATGCTAACAGGACCGCTATTGCTCAAAGACAAGATGGAATAGTCTTATTCTTAGTTATTGATGGTAGAGGTTCTAATGGTAGTCGTGGAGCATCTATTAGAGACTTGGTTGAACTATTTGAAAAATATGGAGCTTATAATGCTGCTAATTTGGATGGTGGTGGTTCTAGTGCGATGACAGTGCATGGTGAACTACTAAATGAACCAAGAGGATTTGGATATATAGGTGAAAGATTTTTACCTAATGCATGGATTTTAAGATAGCAAATACTTTGCTATTTTTTCATGAAAAAAACTAGTTTTCACTAGCTTCAAAGTTTGATATAGAACCATCCTCTTTAATAATTTTATTTATTTGATCTTCAATGGTTTTTAATCTACTATCACATTCACTTACTAATTTCATTGCTTTAGTATATTTTTCTATTGAAGAGTCTAAATCAATTTCACCTGATTCTAACTCATTGATAATGCTCTCTAGTTCTTTTATTTTATCTTCAAACTTAACTTCTTTTTCTTTTGGCATATTAATTCTCCTTTACTAAATCAACCACTGCTGTAATACTACCTTCAGATAATTTGATATCAATATAATCACCTTTTTTAATTTTCTTAGTTGAAAATAATACTTTATTATTATGATAGGTTACAGAGTAACCTCTTTTTAATATCATTAATGGATTTACAAGTTCTAATTTCTCTATTAAATTATTTAAGTATACTCGTTTATGTTCATATAATACCTTTGGTGTTTTTATTACATAACTAGCTTTTAATAAACCTAATTTGTTTGATTTATCAGAAACATATTTTTTTATTATTTCTGTTAGGTTGTTAGCTAGTAAATCCAATTTTTGTTTTTTATTATCAAATAATATCATAGGTGATTTTATTACATATGAATTTTTAACTGAATCAAGATATAATCTTTGGAAATTAATTTTTTTATGTATAGATTCTGCTAATCTAATTTTTAATTGATTTATATGTTTTTCTATCTCAACTAAATTTGGTACAGCCATTTCTGCTGCTCCTGTTGGAGTTGGTGCTCTAAAATCTGCTACAAAATCTGATATGGTGAAATCTACTTCATGCCCTACTGCACTTATAATAGGTATCTCAGATTCAAATATAGCGCGAGCAACTATTTCCTCATTAAAGGCCCATAGATCTTCAATAGATCCTCCACCACGACCAAGTATAATCAAATCAAGATTATGTAATGCTGCTCTTTTAATATTTCTAACTATATCAGGAGCGGCATATTCTCCTTGTACTAAACTTGGAAAAAGTAATGTCTCACATATTGGATATCTTCTTTTTATTGTTGATAATATATCTTTAATTGCTGCTCCTGTTGGGGCAGTAATTATACCTATTTTACTTGGATATTTAGGTAACGATTTTTTATGCTTTGGATCAAACAATCCCTCTTTTGATAGTTTTTCTTTTAGTTTTTCAAAAGCGATATGTAAACTTCCTAATCCATGTTCAATCATTTCATCAACATATATTTGATAATTACCTGTTGACTCATATATACTAATTCTTCCTGTTACAAGAACATTGGCCCCATCAGCTGGTTTAAACATTAATGTAGATGCACTTTTATTAAACATAACTGCGTTTATTCTACTTGTGTCATCTTTTAATGAAAAATATAAATGACCACTAGAATGAGCCTTAAAATTTGATATTTCACCTTTTAAGAATACACATCTTAAATGTTCATTTTTATCAAACTGATCTTTTAAATATCTATTAATCGCACTAACTGTTAAATATTTATTATCCTCACCCATCGTTCACCTTACTATGATATATGGTATCTAATACACCATTAATCATTTTTCTAACATCATCATCACTATAATCTTTAGCGAGTTCCACTGCTTCATTAATCGCTACGATATCTGGAGTTTCTGTAAATATTAGTTCATATATTGCTAATCTTAAAATAGCTTGATCCGTATATCCTAAACGTCCTATAGTCCATTTGTTTAAGTGTTCGTTAGCCATATCATCTATTTCATTTTTATGAGTAATAACACCGTATACTGAATCTTTAACAAAATCATTATCAATCTCAACTACTTCTTTTATTACTTCGTCAATATCATATTCAATTTTATTATTAATATATATACTTATTTGATATAGAATTGTCATAATCTTTTTTCGCAATTCGCTACGAGTTTGTTGTTCCATAAAAATCACCTATACATTATTCTATCATATTGGCATAAAAAAAACACCTAGTATAGTTACTTATGTAGCCATTTCTAGTATGTTTAATCTTCGTTTAAAAATATCTCTTCGTATTCTTTTGCTTTAGCATCGCGGTCTAACATATCTACAAGCTCACTTAAATCCTTTACAATACCATTAGATATTGTTTTTAAGTCTTCATGACCATTAATTAATGTAAATCCATTATAGTTCTTAATCATTTCATAATCGTTTATGCCATCTCCAACTGTTATTATTTCATTTGAATCGTATTTATATGATTCAACTAAAAAGTCAATCGCAGTTGCTTTATTTATTTTGTGATCAATTATATTAACCCAGTTAGTACTTATATATCCATGTACTTCTGGATATTGTCTCATAATTGAATCCAATGTTATCATGGCTTGTGTTTTGTCCAAAAACCTAGCCCTTATTCCATTAGCAGCCTTGTTTGGATCAGCTACAAATCCATGACTAGTATCCACAAAGACTTCTAATGTATTTTTATCATCTTGTAATATATTAAATATAGGACGAACTATCTCACCTCTAATGTCTTTTCGATAAACAACATTAAAATATCTATCAAATATTACCGCACCATCATTACAAATATAATATTCACAATCTAACTCTACCAAACTTAAATCTTCAGATAGAGAGTTCATTGCTCTTCCTGTTGCAATTATAAACTTATTCCCTGCCGCAACAAAACTATTGATAGCCTCTAAATTAGCCTCAAACGCATCACTAAACAAAGTTCCATCGAAATCACTAACAATTATTTTCATAATTACCTCACACTATTAACTAACTAATGATGCTGATATCAAATCCCCTATATTATGACAAGTATCTTTAATAAAATATAATTTATTTTTAAACCAATTTGTTTTACTTTTTTCATTATTTACAATGATAACAAAATCTTCATTATTAACAGTTAATTTTACTTCTGCATTGTATCTTTCAAATCTTTTGGCAATATCTTTTGGATCAGTAAGAGTTGCTGTCCCATAAATGTATAATGTTTTACTATTAATATCTACTGTATTACCAATAATATATTTAAAATAATCTTCAATTGCATTATAATCACAAATAATATAATCAACTGTTTTTTTCTTAAATGCTTTTCTAAGTTTCTTGATTTTTATTTTTTTACCATCAGGCATAAATAATTTTTTGTTCTTAAAAAAGAAACTCTTCTTAATAATTCTATTTATAGTTAATACATCGGCATCTTTATTTTTAGCCAAAATCTTCAGTATTTTGTCGTTTTCAACACATATACAAACTACTTTGCCTTTGACTGTTTTAAGACCTTCAAATATTTCTTTCATACCTCACCCACCTATAATTTTGTTTATAATATAACTTCCACACAAAATTCCAACTGTAGCAGGAACAAATGCATTAGAAGGTATCGGTTTAGAATTTTCAGAATACTTTGGTTCATTACTGCATACTACAGGAATACTCATTTTAATTCCTTCATCAACTACATATTTTCTAATTTTTTTTGCTAACGGATCATAACTAGTATCTCTAATATCCATAATATTAAACTTTGTAGGATCCATCTTATTTCCAGCTCCCATGCTAGATATAAATGGGATACTATTATCAGTACAATACTTGATAATAGCTAATTTAGTAGCTAATGCATCACATGCATCGATTACATAATCAACATCATTTATAATAGCACTAAGGTTATCTTCATCAACAAATAGTTTGTGAGTGGTTACATTAATGCTAGGATTAATATCATTTACTCTTTCTTTTATTACATCAACCTTATTTTTGCCTATTGTACTGTTAAGGGCGATTATTTGTCTATTTATATTAGTAATATCCACTGCATCATGGTCTGCTACTATAATATTTCCTACTCCACTACGAGCTAATACTTCAACAGCATATCCACCTACTCCACCAACACCAATCACTAATATTGATGATGTGGATAATTTATTTATATTATCAATACCAACTAATTGTTCTAATCGGTATAAAGGATTAGTCGAGAGTATCACAAGTTACTCCTTCATAAGAAGTCCCCTCGTGGAGTTCAAAAATTCTTTTGCTCCCATCCATGCGAGTTCCAACACTCCAACCTTTGTGCATTTCTTCGTTTGCTTCAGCTGAAGCATTTGGATTAATTGGTTCTATCGTGTAGTTTCCATATACCAATGTATTTAGTCTTACACAGAAAATTCCAGTATTAGGCAGTTGGCCATGCTTATCGCTAAAATAGCTCTTTGCATTAGCGATTAGTAATGTTCTTGTAGCATCATCTAATCTATCATCTGATCTTCTAAATACATTTAAAATAGCCGGCATAGCTAACGCGATTATTAATGCTAATAATACTAATACCGCTATTAACTCTACTAATGAAAATCCTTTTTCTTTCATATATCCTCCATTACCAATTGCTGTTTATTACTCTTATCATAGCCATCATAAAAGCTTCTTCCAACAAATTATATCTTCTTATTTTACCATGTGTAAGAAACCCAATACCACCTTTGTGGTGTCCAGAGTCATCATCACTAAACACTCGATCTAATACAACACTTAACCCATCCTTTATTATCTCATCAGCTGATTCCTCTGGTACAGGATAACTTGGACTAGTTGAATAACTAGAGAATCCCTCATCATTTTCTATTCCGGCTACTGCCGTAATCATCCATTCACCAAAAAAATTTATTATCCCTGATTCTACTGCAACATAATAATCTACTTCGATTCCATTCTCCTTAGCATACCTCTTTAAACTCTTTATTCTATTTTTTGCCCCAAGTGATATTTGTTCATTTAAAGGCATTTCTGGAACTTCAGAAGATAAACTTACAGCTTCTATATCTACATTAGAAAAATACGTTTCAAAAGCAGCTTTACAAGCTCCTACTTTTACTTTGTTCTCAGTCGCTATTAATATCTTCATAACTACCTCCATTATAATTATACATTACAACCTTAAAATAATCAATTGAATCTTGTGTTTCTTTACATCGCTCTATCTTCATTTTTTTGTATGTTTGTGCTATAATTAATAAAGGTGATATATATGAAAAAAGTTTATCCTTATATTTTGTTTGTTTTATCCATTTGTTTATTAATTGGATGTAACAATACCAATAATATTATAGAATTAAACAATAACTTAGCAGCTGAAATTGAAATGGATATTACTGGCGCTAGTGCAGTCTGTACTGTTAATTTTATGACTTCTGGTAGACGTTCTTCCGTAGGTGGTAAAGCAGTAATATTCAGTGAAAATGATATTGTTACCAAGGTACAAGTAGTGGAATTGGCCGAATCAAACGATGTTCAATCATTACAAAACATGCAAGTCGCAATGTTGGAAAGACATGAACTGATTAAAGAATACGGTGGTCATGAACAAGAGACATCAATAGCCAATAGAAGACTTACTGTTAGAGGTACTGTTAATCACAATCAAGTTGAATGGGAAAGAATGGTCTATGACGATCCAACTCTAAGTGAATTTTTAAATGATGATTTTAGATTTACTCTTGATTCAATGATACGCTTCTTAGAATTACACAATAATTACAGGTGCGAGATACAATAAAAAGTAGAATAATCTACTTTTTTTGTGAATATTTACAGCCACAATAATCTTGACGATATAAATTATACTGATTAGCTAATTGAATTGATTTTTTATATCCATCATTTTTTTTGAAATCTTCATATAAATATTTAACATCATATTTAATTTCTAAAGATTTACCTATTTCATTTATCCAATCACTATTTTTATGTGGACTAATTGATAACGTAGTTGAAAAATAATCAAAGTTTTCCGCTTTTTTTGCTGTTTGTTCCATTCTTAATTTATAACACTCATAGCAGCGTTCACTCTTTTCAGGTAAATGTTCTAAACCTTGTACACAGTTATAATAATCATTTGGATTATATTGTTCCTCTATTATTTCAATCTTATTATCAAAACTATTTATAAACGTTTTTAATTCATTTAATCTTTTATCATATTCATCACTTGGATATATATTTGGATTACAAAAATATATCGTAATATTATACTTATTGTTTAACTCTTCTAGTGGATATGTACTACAAGGTGCACAACAGGTATGAAGAATAACACTTTGTTTTTCCATATTATTCCATCACTGCTTTAATACGTCTAACACCAGCACTACTTGCTTCTTCTTTGACTATTTTAAATTTACCAAGCAAACCTGTACTATCCACATGAGGTCCACCACATAATTCTTTTGATATATCCCCAATATTATATACATTTACTATGTCGGGATATTTTTCTACAAACATACACTCAGCACCTGATCCAATGGCTTCTTCTTTTGTCATTTCTTCAATGATAATCGGAATATCATCTTGAATCCATTTATTAACTAAGATTTCTACTTCCCTTTTTTCTTCATCTGTTAATTTTCTATCACAAGAGAAATCAAATCTCATTCTTTCTGAAGTAATATTACTTCCCTTCTGATGTACATTATCATCAACTATTACCTTTAGAGCAGCATTGAGTAAATGTGACATGGTATGATATTTAGTTTCTATTTCACTATTGCCCGCCATTCCACCTTTAAATTTATTTTCAGCACCTGCTCTAGATTTTTCTTGATGTTCTCTAAATTTTTGTTTGAAACCTTCTACATCTACTTTTAATCCTTTCTCAGTAGCCAATTCTTCAGTTAACTCAATTGGAAAGCCAAATGTATCATACAACCTAAAAGCATTTGTTGCATCTATATCACTATTAGAAATCTTTTCAAATTCTCTCAAACCTTTTTCTAATGTTTTGTTGAATCTATTTTTTTCTTTTTCTAATTCTTCTAATATTAATATATCTTTTTCATCTATCTCAGTATAATAATTTCTAAACTGATTAATAATAACTGTTGCAATTTTTTGTTCCCAATCACTGTTAATATTAATATTAAGTTTTTTTGCATGTCTAATTGCTCTTCTTAATAGTTTTCTTAAAACATAGCCTTGTTCTGTATTAGATGGCCTAACCTCTGCAGGATCCGCCAATATAAAAATAGCAGCTCTAATATGATCAGCAATTATTCTCATTGACACTTCATTACCCTCGTAGGAGATGTTTGCAACTTCTGATATTTTATTTGTTACATCTATCCAAACACTTGATAGATAATTGTCATCTACTCCTTCTAAAGCCGCCACTGTTCTTTCTAATCCCATACCAGTATCAATGTTTTTTTCTGGCAAGCTAATAAGATTGCCATTTTCATCACGTTCAAATTCCATAAAAACATTATTCCAAATTTCACACCAACGAGTATCTTCTGGATCAAATTTTTCTGGAACTGGCTCGTTGCTGCGCCAATAAAATATTTCTGAATCAGAACCACATGGGCCTGTTTCTCCACATGCCCAAAAATTTTCTTCCATTCCTAAGTATGCTATTCTTTCAGGTTTAATTCCTAATTTTTTCCATACATCAGCTGCTGCTTCATCTCTTGGAATAGTTTCTGTTCCTTCAAAAACACTAACAGCCAATTTATCAATTGGGACATTCAAACAATCAGTTAAGAATTCAAAACTGTATATTATTGACTCTTCTCTAAAATAATCACCTAATGACCAATTGCCTAATTGTTCAAAAAAAGTATGATGTGAATTATTACCAACTGATTCTAAGTCACTAGTTCTAAGACATTTTTGGTAATTAACCAATCTTTTCCCTAAGGGGTGTTTTTGTCCCATTAAATAAGGAATTAACGGTTGCATTCCAGCAGTATTAAAAAGTGCGGTGGGATCATTTTCAGGCACTAATGGAGCTGAAGGAATATGTTTATGTTCCTTGCTTTCAAAAAACTCTATATATAAATCTTTTAGTTTCATTTTACTCCTCAAATCATTTCTATTATTTCTAACAATCTCTTTTTATATTTTGTTAAATCATTACAGTTATTATCAATATAAAAATCTGCTAAGGCTATAGGTCCAGCTTTTGCTAATTTTTCTATCTCAGAAAAATCTCTTTCTAAAGCCTCTTCATTTGTAAATGGTCTAACTGGTCTTTTTGATAACCTATCATATCTTATAGCTCTATCAGATATAACCGCTATAACTGTTAAATTATCTTTTAGTTCATGTTGCAGTATTTTTAATTCATCCCATGAATATAAACCATCTAAAACAGTGTTTTCTTGTTCAACTGAACTTAGAATAGTAGGTAATAAAAAACGTATTACCGCACCCATTCCATACTCGGCTCGAAGGCTTTCTCTTACCATTTTTTCATTTTCTGGTGTTACATCTAACTTTGCTTCTTTTAATCTGTCCATTATAACTCCACCAAAATATATTTTCTTCCAACCTAATTCTTCTAATATATTAGCAGCATATGATTTTCCTGCACCACTCATACCTACTATTGCAACAACTTTTTTCATTAAATTCACCTTTATTAATTATATCAAAGAATACTTTTCATTACAATTATATATCCATTAAAAAAATCAAGTACAACTCGATTTTTATAGGTTTGGACAACTTAATTGTGATACTAGCGGTATTCTATGAGTTATCGTTCTATTGTTTCTATCTGTAGCTTTTATTTGTAAAAACATTTCTTCAATATTTATGGTAGGACAAGTCAAATCAAAGTCATCTAAATGAAATGTTATATCTTGTAAGAATTCTTCTAATGTCATTCCTTCTTTATTTTCTTTCACATGAGAATCTAAAAGTTTTTTTGTATTCCCATCAGAATGATATAGGATACATTCAATTCTAACAAATTCCGTTGTGTCATCGCCTCCACAATAATCTATTCTAGATATATAGATATGTGATTGGCTTTTATTGTAGGCAACACTTCCAGAAATTGTAAAGTGTTCACATCCGCTTGACAGCACTTTAAATTGAAAGTCACTATCATCGGTTCTCGAAAATAATAATATAGTTAAAATAACTGTTAACATTACTACGAATCCACCGATATATAACCATGATTTTTGTCTTCTTTTCTTAGTTTTTTCACCATCTAGTATTTCGTTGATATCAACGTTAAACTTATTGCATATTTCTTTTAGTATTAATAAATCAGGAATATTTTTACCTGTTTCCCACTTAGATACAGCTTGGTATGTTACACCAAACTCATCAGCAAACTCTGCTTGAGTTAGATTGTTATCTTTTCTTAATTTTAAAATAAACTTGCCTGTTTTTTCTGAATTCATACCTCACCACCGATACTAAATTATTATATCACAAAAAAAGAGAATTAAATGTTCATTAATTCTTCTTCTTTTTCTTTTAACATGTCATCGACTGTTTTGTTGAATCTATTGATTAAGTCTTGAACGTCTTTTTCTGACAATTCCTTATCATCATCTGTTTCATCAGTAGCAGCAATTGTTTTATTTGCATCTTGTCTTGCATTTCTAAGCGCGATACGGCAATCTTCTGCATATCCCTTAGATTGTTTAACATATTCTTTTCTTGTTTCTTCTGTTAGGGCTGGGATGTTTAATATAATCATCTCACCATTATTATTTGGTGCGATACCTAGATTTGCTTCAAATATTGCTTTTTCTATCGCCCCTATTGAACTTTTATCAAAAGGTTTAACACATAGTTGTCTAGCTTCTGGTATTGAAATAGTTGCTAATTGTTTTATTGGAGTATCTACTCCATAATAGTTCACCATAACACCATTCAACATAGTTGGATTAGCTCTTCCTGCTCTAATATTTACAAATCTTTTTTCTAAGTTTTCAATTGCCTCTTCCATTTCTAATTCAGCATTTGTTAAAATATCGTCTATCATCCTATTCCTCCATTCAAATTATATCAATATTTTTATCTAAAATCCACTTCTTTTAAACATTTTTTCTAACTCATATATTGTATAACTAATAATTGTTGGTCGCCCATGTGGACAGTTAAATGGATTTTCACATTTTTTCAAGTTTTCCATTAATGTTTCCATTTCTTCTAATGAAACATTAGTGTTTGCTTTAATACTCTTACTACAAGAAACAGCCACTGCTAATGAATCATAAAATCTAACTATATCAAAGTTTTTCTCTAAATTAATTATCATTTCAAATATGTTTTTGATATTTTCTTCTTCTTTATCTTTTGGCAACCATACTGGATGTTCTTTTACAACAATAGAATTTATACCAAATTCTTCAACACTAAAATTTAATTCACTCAATAACTCAAAATGACTTTTTAGTATTATATATTCATCTGCTGAATATTCTATTGTTATAGGCAGTAACATTGTAACTGCTTCTTTTGATCTGTTTTCTAATTTATTTTTGATATTTTCATAGTCTATTCTTTCCTTCGCAGCATGTTGATCAACTAAATACATTCCTTCTTCATTTTGGCATACTATATATGTACCATGCACTAATCCTATTGGATATAATGTTGGCATTCTTTCTTTTATTTCTTCGATTATTTCTGGTTCACTAACTATATCAAAATCTAAAGATATTTCTTCGTAGGTTGGTTTTTCTTCTTTTTGGTGTTTTTGTTTAACAACAGGTATTAGGGTTTTTACTTCTAATTTATCTTTTATCATTTTACATACTAACTCATTTAAACTATCTTGTTTACTAAATTTTATATCCATCTTGGACGGATGTATATTAACATCTACAATACTTGTATCAACAATAATATTTAATACAACATATGGATATCTATTATCTGGTTTATATGAATGGTATCCTTCATTAATCCATCTATTCAATTCGGTATTTCTAACTACTCTACCATTAACTAGAGTTACGATATTATTTCTATTTGAACGATGAAGTTCTGGAACTCCAATATATCCATCTATTTCATAATCATCATTACACTCTGATACTGGCATCATTTTTTTTGCTACTTCTAGTCCATAAATAGCTTTAATTGTCTTGAGTAAGTTATTACTTCCATCAGTACTAAAAATATTCTTTTTATCATTTGTTAGTGTAAATCTTATATCTGGTTTAGATAGGGCCAATTTATTCATATAGTCAACAATACTTGCTAATTCTGTGTGTAAACTTTTTAAATATTTTAATCTAGCTGGTGTATTAAAGAATAAGTCTCTAACACTTATAATTGTTCCCTTTCTACTATTGCCTTTTTTTGTGGAAAGAATCTTACCGCCAGATAGTTCGATAATTGTTCCAATATCTCCCATACCTGTTTCTAATGTTACTTTCGATACTGAGGCAATAGACGCTAGGGCTTCACCTCTAAATCCTAGGGTTGATATTCGGTATAAATCATCTTCATTGGAAATTTTACTAGTAGCATATCTTTCAAAGCATTTACTAGCATCACTAGCATCCATGCCTTTACCATTGTCAGTTACTTTGATTTCTTTTATTCCTGATTCTAAGAGATCTACCTTTATCTCTGTAGAACCTGCATCAATACTATTTTCAACAAGTTCTTTTACAACAGAGGCACATTTTTCAACTACTTCTCCTGCTGCTATTTTGTTAGATAGCATTTCATCTAGAATTTTTATTATTGCCACTTAATCACCTCTATATTATTTCATCTATTATGTTTTTGTTTTTTAAAAGTTCACATAATTGATCAATTTCTTCTTTGGTATTATAAAAATATAAGCTCATTCTAACTGTGTTTTTGACACCTATTTCTTCTTTTAATAGTTTGGCACAGTGGTTACCTGCCCTAACACATATATTATGTTTATTTAAGTATATCGCCAAGTCTTGAGCAAATATATTATGTGCGTTAAATGTGATAATACCCGCTTCACTATGTTTATTATAAATTGTTATTCCATCTATTTTTTCAAATTTGTTATGAGCATACTCTGTTAATTCTAATACATACTTAGTAATATTATTCATACCGACATTATTTAAGTATTCTATTATTTTTGAAAACGATACTATAGCAGAAATATTTGGTGTTCCAGCCTCAAAACGTCTGGGAATTTCACTATGTGTAATATCTCCATTTTTTTCCATAGTAGAATTCATTCCTCCACCTACTATTATAGGTTTCATTTTATCTAATAATTCTTTTTTACCATATAGTATTCCTAATCCTGTTGGACCACACATTTTGTGAGATGAAAATACTAAGAATTCGACGTCAAGGTTTTTTACATCCGTACTAATATGTGGTACTGATTGAGCTCCATCACATACTACTAAGATGTTGTTTTCTCTTGCTATCTCGGTTATTTCTTTGATTGGTCTAATATCTCCTATTACATTTGTAATGTGGGCGATTGATATTACTTTTGTTTTTTTTGTTATAGAGCTTTTTACATTATCTAAAGTTACTTTATGGTTTTCATCTAGAGGTATATAATTTATAACTATATTTTTTCTTTTTGACAATTCAAACCAAGGCAAAATATTTGATGAATGTTCAGATACTGTTAATAATACTTCGTCACCATCAGTTAAGTATTCTTCAAAATATCCTAATACAATTTTATTTATAGCATCTGTAGCGCCACTAGTGAATATTATTTCGTCTTTATTTGCATTTATAAACTCACTAACTATGATTCGTGTTTTTTCATATAAGTCATTAACATGCAAACTCATATCATATTCCCCACGATATATATTAGTACTGTAACAATTATAATACTCGCTAATTGCTTCACTTAGTATTTTTGGTTTTAAAGATGTTGAAGCACTATCAAAATATATTATATCTTGATTTAAAAATAAGAAATCTTCTCTATTCATAATAGTCCTCCTAACAACACTATCATTATACTAAAAAATAAGTAAATATGCTATAATTGATTTGGTGATATAAATGGAAAACTGTATTTTTTGTAAAATTATTGATAATGTAATTCCTTCTTATAAAATTTATGAAGATGATAATGTTTTGGCATTTCTTGATATTAACCCAGCTGTTAATGGTCATACATTGATTATTCCAAAAAAACACTATACTGATCTTCAAGATATAGATGCGAATGTTCTTGCTAATATATTTGATGTAGCAAAAACTTTATCAATGAGAATAACAGAAAGACTAAATTGTGATGGCTACACTATTATTCAAAATAATGGTTCTCCTCAAGAGATTAAACATTTTCATATCCATATTAGACCATTTTATAGTTTGGAAGAAGAACTTCTACCAATTGAAGAAATAGAAAAAGTGCTTATATAGCACTTTTTTATTTGCATGTAAATCCGTCTAATTCCATATCATGTTTAAAATCATCAATTGAACCTAAGAGACCAAACATTTCTCGAGATTGAGTGTTGAGCTCACTATAAACAATTGTCCTTGACATAGTTAATGAATTCCCATCTTTTGTTACATCACAAGTTACACCTGCAAAAGATTTTTGTTCGTCACATTGCATTGTCATTTCTTCATAATATTCATTAATGAATTCTCCACCCGTTAGAGTCATTGTATGTTCTCTTCTTAAAACTTCATCGCCTGCTCTATTAAATGTTATACGTACAGTTTCTTTGTAGTTTTCATCATTTAGTGTCTCTTCAAGTGTACAATTTAATACTTTATCTCGACATCCTGTAAGCACTAATAATAAAGCAAATAATAATATAATTCTTTTTTTCATTTCATCCTTCTCCTATAATATAATTTTAACACATAAAGATTATTTTTTAAAGTCTTAAAAAACAACTATTGAATAGCTGCTTTTCTTGAAAAGTCCATTTTTCCAGGTTGTTTCATTCCAATGTATTTTACGATTATTTCATCGCCTTCTTTTACAATGTCTTCTACTTTGTTTACTCTCTCTGGTGCTAGTTGGCTAATATGAACAAAGCCTTCACATCCTGGCCATATTTCTACAAAACATCCTTTTTCACTTAATACTTTTACTACTTTACCAGTATATATAGCGTTTATTTCTGGTTCGGTGACAATTCTTTTAATTCTTTCTGCTGTTCTATCGATTATTTCTTGATTAGAGTGATATATAATTACTCTTCCATCATCTTCTAAATCTACTTTAACAGCATTCATATCACTTACTGTTTCAACATTACTACATTCAAGAATTATCTTAGTATTCATTTCTCCACCTTTACCAATAACTTCTTTAATCTTATCTGGATTAATAGTAAATATCATTGTTTTAGGTGCATACTGAGATACTTCTTCTCTTGGCTCTGGTATTGTTTTTGTTATTGTATCTAATATTTCTAAACGAGCAACTCTAGCTTGTTCTAAAGCTTCTTTTAGTATTTGTTCTGTTATTCCTTGAATTTTAATATCCATTTGTAATGCACATATACCATCTTTAGTTCCGGCTACTTTAAAGTCCATATCTCCTAAATGATCCTCTAAACCTTGAATATCAGTTAAAATTGTATAGTTTTTACCTGATGTAATTAATCCCATAGCGATTCCTGCTACTGGGGCTTTTATTGGCACTCCTGCTGCCATAAGAGCCATACAACCAGCACATATAGATGCTTGTGATGATGAACCATTTGATTCTAATGTTTCAGATACAACTCTAATTGTATAAGGGAAATCATCTTCATGAGGAATAACTTGCAGTAATGCTTTTTCTCCTAAATAACCATGTCCTATTTCTCTTCTACCAGGTGCTCCATATCTACCAGTTTCACCCACTGAGAATTGTGGAAAATTATAATGATGCATAAATCTTTTTTCATCTTCTAAAGATAATCCATCTAGTATTTGATGTTCTCCTAATGCTCCTAAAGTAACAACGCTTAATACTTGTGTTTCTCCACGAGTAAATACTGATGAACCATGTGTACGTGGTAAGATGTCAACTGTTGCTGATAAATCTCTAATCTCTGTCATTTTTCTGCCATCAGCTCTTGTTTTTTCATCAACAACTATGCGTCTAAATATTTCATATTCAATTTCTTCTAAAGTCAATTGAACTTTAGTTAACAATGTTTCTAAATCTTTTGAATTTAATTCACTATTTTCTTCTTTATATTTAGCAATTGTTTCTTCTTTTATTTTATCGATTTGTTCATATTTGTCTTGTTTATCTTTTATTCTGAATGCCTTATCTAAATCTTTTTCTGCTAATGCACGAACTTCTTTTTTAAATTCAGCTGTAATATCTAAGTATTCATATTCCATTTTTTCTACTGCTAATTCTTTAATAATTTTTTCTTGAAACTTAATTAATTCTTTAATAGCTTCATGGCCAAACATTAAAGCTTTTAACATATCTGCTTCATTAACTTCATTTGATGATGATTCAACCATGTTAATAGCGTCTTTTGTTCCTGCTACTGTTAAATCGATATCTGAAGCTTCTGTCTCTTCTACCGTTGGATTAATTACATATTCTCCATTAACTCTACCAACTCTAACACCTGCTACAGGCCCATTAAATGGTGCCTTTGATATACATGTAGCTAATGATGAACCTAATAGTGCCATCATTTCTGGTGAATTATCTTGTTCTACAGAAAGTACTGTATTTACTATTTGCACTTCATTTCTAAAATTTTCTGGGAACAGTGGTCTCATTGGTCTATCAATCATACGCGCTGTTAATGTTGCGTTATCAGTAGGTCTAGACTCACGTTTAATAAATCCACCTGGGATTTTTCCTACTGAGTATAATTTTTCTTGGTATAAAACCATAAGCGGAAAGAAATCAGATAGTATATTAGCACTTTTAGATACTACTACAGTACTTAAAACAACTGTGTCTCCATATCTTACTAATACTGAACCATGGGCTTGTTTAGCCAATTCTCCGTGTTCAATTACTAGTTTTCTTCCTCTAAAATTTAATTCAAATGTCTTTTTCATTTTACCTCCATCTACTAATTCAAAAACACTCAAAAAAGAGTGTCTTTGTTTTTTCCATTATTTTCTTAAACCTAATTCTTTAACTAAAGCACGATATCTAGGAACATCTGTCCTAATTAAATAATTGAGCAAATTTCTTCTTTGACCTACTTTTTTAAGCAATCCTCTTTTTGAGTGATGATCTCCTTTGTGATCTTTAAAGTGATCTGTCAATGTATTTATTTCTTCAGTTAATATGGCAACTTGAACTTCTACTGATCCAGTATCATTTTCCCCTTTGCCAAATTTTTTGATAATCTCTGCTTTTTTTTCTTTTGATAAAGCCATATTATCTCTCCTTTCAACAATTCACTTGAACCTAGCTGGAGTCGGAGTGTCTCTCATCCAAGAACAAGTACTAGTGTTAATAATACACTATTATGATGATTATTGCAAGAAAAAATAAGCACTTAATACTTATTTTTAAATTAAAATTTTAGTTTATGTCTCTTGGTTTCTATATGTACTTTTTGTACCATAGCTAGCATAACTAATAATGCTACCATATGTGAACCACCATAAGATAAAAATGATAATGTTATTCCTGTTAGAGGTATCATTGCAAACAATCCTCCTAAATTGAAAAACACATGTAAGAATATCATCGTGCCTACTCCTAAGCATATATATTTACCTCTTAATGTATTAGCTCGACTAGCAAGCATTAAAATTCTAATAAGTAATGCCATATAAAGTAATATTATAACTACAGATATTATAAATCCATATTCTTCAGCATATATAGCAAATACCATATCAGTATGTGGTTCCAATATATATGACCATTTTTGCGTACTACGTCCTGGTCCTACTCCAGTCATTCCACCTATGTTAATGGATATAATTGCATTACATATTTGATATCCAGTATCAAAATATCTGGAGCACGGATCATTAAAAGCAAATCTTTCTTGCTGTGTCTCAGATAATATTCTGCCTGTAACAGCATAAAAGGACAACAACAAAAACATCATCAAACTAATAATAAAACCAATAATTTTTAGTTTCTTTTTAGGAAGTATTGGACTAAGCAAAAACATAACCGCAAATGTGAATAAAAACACCCCAGCTGTTCCTAAATCTCTCTGTAAAAAGATAACACCTGGCATTACCAGTCCTAATCCAATAAGAATAGCGACTAAATTCCAATGACTTATTTTAGGGTTTCTAAACTTTTTGCAATTACGTTCCAAGAATACCGCTAAAGCTGCAATATAAATAGGTTTTGCTAATTCACTTGGTTGAAATGAAAAACCACCTACGTTAAACCATCTAAATGTACCTCTAAACCCATCTCCTTGTATAATAGGTATAAAATTTATTACAACCGCAAGCAATAATAAAAATTCAGCTAAATAATGATATCTTTTAGTATCAAACAGCATTACAAATCCTGCTAATACAGTCCCAGCAACTATAAATCCTATTTGTCTATAGAAAAAATAAAATACCGACTGATCCATATTGAATGCAGCTTCTCTACTAGATACAGTAACAATATTAATCGCACCAAAGGTAAGTAGGACTATCGCTATTAATAACAACCACTTATCCATATCTCTAAAACCATTACGAATAGTTCTTAACATGTACTCACCTTCCTAGTATTTACAATATCATAATATCATATTATGATATATTTGACAAACATAGATTTATACTTTTTTTTTTGTTATAATTAGAGTAGCGGAAGTGATTATATGTACAAAAAATTAGACATTTTAGATGAAAGTAATAAAATATTACGAGAAGTAACTAAAGAAACAATTTTCCCTATTTCAAACGATTATAGAGATATTGTTGATAAAATTATTTTGGAGTTAACATATAGTCAAATTGAAGAGTATGAAAAAGAATATAATTTAAGGCCAGGAATGGGACTAGCGTTTCCACAACTAGGCATTAAAGAAAGAATTATTGTTATTGTCTATGAAGTTGAACCAGGAGTTTTTGACGAATACGTAGTAGTTAATCCTAAAATGATTAGTCATTCAAATGAACTTATTACTGCTGAAAGTGGTGAAGGATGTTTGAGTGTCGAAAGACCAATTGAAGGTCACATTCCAAGATATGCTAGAGTTACAATTGAAGGTTTTGATTTAGAAGGTAAAAAAATTAAAATAAGAGCTAGAGAAGATTTAGCTATCGCTTTTCAACATGAGTTAGATCATTTAGAGGGAATTCTATTTTTTGATAGAATTGATCCAAATAAACCAATATATACTGAAGAAGAGATAAGATTTATCTAAGGAGGTAGTATGAAGGGTGCATTAAAGTTTGTTTTGTTATTTGTTGTGGCATGTATATTATCTTTTATAGTATATTATATCGTCACTCCAGAAGAAGATAGACAATCTATTTCAATTATGTTTAATCAAAAATAAAACAGTAGTAATACTGTTTTATTTTCGTCTATATCTTTTTTTCTTTGCCAAATTTTCGTGCAGTTTTATATATTCTCTATAAGCTGTTAATAAATGATGTAATTTTTCTTTTGCTTCTTCTGTATTTATAGCATGCATACATTCATCTGCTATTTGCAAAACATGTTCATAAAATTTTTGTATGTGAACTTCATATTCGTTGATGTATAACACCTTCTTTACTAGACTTTATTTTCCTCCATATTTTTCGACATATTCTTCATAGGTTAAATATGCATCAATATATGTTCCATCATCTTTTATTTCAATTATTCTATTAGCAATTGTTTCAATTAGATGTTGATCGTATGTAGAGAAAACTACACATCCATTAAATCTTTTTAATCCTTCATCAAGCGCGGTAATAGATTCCATATCAAGGTGGTTTGTTGGTTCATCCAAAAGTAGTACATTGCCGTGCTCTAACATTATTTTGGAGAACATACATCTAACTTTTTCTCCACCTGATAATACTTTAATACTCTTTAGTGTTTCATCACCACTAAATAACATTCTACCTAAAAAACTTCTTACAAATGTTTCTTCTTGATTAGTTGAATATTGTTTTAACCAATTAATCATATCTAAATCATTTTCAAAATAACGATCATGATTTTTAGGATAATACGAAGTAATAACTGTAGAACCTATTTTTATCGTACCTTCATCTACTTCTAGTTCTCCTGCTAATAATCTAAGTAATGTTGTTTTAGCTAATTCATTTGTTCCGATTAACGCTATTTTATCTCCTGGTTTAATCGTAAATCTCATCTTTTTGATTACTTCTAGTCCATCTATATTTTTGTACACATTATCAAAATGGATTACTTCTTTTCCTATTGTTTTTTCGGATTCAAAATTAATAAATGGATATTTACGACTAGATGGTTTTATATCATCTAAAACTATTTTTTCAAGTGATTTTTTTCTGCTTGTTGCTTGCTTTGATTTTGATGCATTAGCACTAAATCTACGAATAAAATCTTGCAGTTCGGCTATTCTTTCTTCTTTCTTTTTATTTGAATCTTTCATCTGCTTTTGTATCAATTGACTTGATTCATACCAAAAATCATAATTACCAGCAAACATAGTAATTTTTTCATAATCGATGTCTACCATATGAGTACATACTTTATTTAAAAAATGTCTATCATGTGATATTACAATAACAGTATTTTTAAATTCGATTAAAAATTCTTCTAACCAATTTTTGCTATGTAAATCTAATCCATTAGTTGGTTCATCTAAAAGTAATATATCAGGTTCACCAAATATAGCTCTTGCTAGCAATACTTTAACTTTATCTATTTCTCTTAAAGCACTCATTGTCTTATCATGTAAATCTACACTTACACCTAAACCTGATAAAAGAATTGCGGCATCAGATTCTGCTTGCCATCCATTTTTCTTTAAGAAAAGATCTTCTAACGTCCCTACTCTAATACCATCTTCTTCAGTAAAATCTTCTTTCATGTATAAAGCGTCTTTTTCTTTCATAATTTGGTATAACTCATCATCACCCATAATTACTACTTCTAATACATTGTAATCATCATAAATATGGTGATTTTGTTCTAATACTGAAAGTCTTTCATCCTTACCAATAATAATGTCGCCACTAGTTGAATCTATTTCACCACTTAGTATTTTTAGGAAAGTTGTTTTTCCACTGCCATTCGCACCTATTAAGCCATAGCAATTATTTTTTTCAAATTTTAAATTAACTTTATCAAAAAGTATTCTTTTTCCATATCTTAATCCAATATCTACTGTTTGTAGCATAGTATCACCTCAACTTATTAATTATACCATATCCCCAAGAAAAAAGGAGTTTCTCCTTTTTATATTCTTTCTAATGACTCCGCCTTAAAGAAGCCTGTAGTGCCAGTTCTGTTTCCTACTTGATATGGAAACTCTCTTCCTTCATGAACACGTAAAATTACTCTTTGCCATCCATTCGCTCTTGTGTGTCTAGCACTTGTTGAAGTTGAACTTTCTGCATATGCTCCAACAATACGAACACGATCTCCTACTTTAAATTCTGTAGTAGCAACTTCACCACTACCTCCATTATTACCTGGTTCATTTACTTCACCAGTACGAGTCCATCTAGCAGTAAGTTCTAAATCACTCATTATTACACTATCAAAATTAAACAATGAATCACCGCTGTACCATCCATCAAATTTATAACCACTTCTAACAGGCACTGTAGGCACGGTTGCTTTCTCTCCTGTTGGAATACTCTGTTCTAAAACTGCACTACCACCATTACTGTTAAATTTAATAGTATGGAATATTTCATCTGCATTAGCTACTCTTTGCCAGCTTGCAACAAGTGTTAGATTTTTTCTAATTCTAGTAGAAAAATCAAAAGTCTCTCCATCTAATAACCATTCAATGAATATAAAACCACTTCTTGTTGGTTCAACTGGTTCTTCTACTCTTTCTCCAGTTCTAACTGTTTGTTCTTCAACATCGCTACCACCAGCTGAATCAAATCTTACAATATATTGTTCTGCAAAAAATATAATGTAAAGAACAATCGCTAATGTTATTAAGATTATTCCTCCCAGTAACCAAAATACTTGTCTCTTTTCCATATTAACCCTCCTATTAAGACCATCTGGTTATTTATTGTACAAAAAAAGAATACTAGTGTCAATAAAAATATATTAAAACAAATAAAAAAGTCAATTAATTGACTTTTTATTATGAACACTTATCAATATTAATTTGATTTCCCATTATGTCGAATCTTACTAAGTATGTGTCTCCTCCAAAACTCTCTTCCATTAATACTAAAAATGTATCTCCATTACCTTCACTTGAACCAACAAGGTAATGTTGCCCGATTGATTCCTCGAAGACTATTTCTCCTCCTAAATTAAACGCTACTAAATGACCTTCGCCCGTTTCATCACTATAAAATCCTAAAACCAATAATTGTGCATTTTGAACAGGTAGAATAACAACAGGTGCATGATCAGATCTACCCCATTTATCTAAAAATATTTTTTCTCCTTCTCCAAAGGTAACAAAAAATCTTCCAAAACAAGGTGCTTCAGTTTCTTCAACTCCATCACACTCATTTGAAATCTTCCAAGGAACATCACCAATAGTTCCTGAAATCATCCCGTGTCCCTGTAAAGGTTTTGTAGCGCATGTTATTTCATCTACTTCATCCTCTTCTGGTTCTGGTTCATCTGGTTCGTTTACTTCAGGTGTATCATCATTTACAAAAAATTGTGTATAAACCAAAAAACCACCCAGTCCTAGTATTATTAATACTAAGAAAATAATTATACCTTTATTTTGTCCTTTATCATCTTCAATATATTGTTCTCTTTCTTCCATTGTAGTCCTCCTTATTATATACATTATATCATAAAAAAAAACGGATTAAAACCCGCCTCTTTTCTTTAAGAATGATGGTATGATATCTTCATCATCGTCATCTTCACTATCTGCTCTATCTTCATCATGTCCTTGGTCTGGTGTTGTATATGAATGATATAAAGGTTCAGTTGATTGATCAAAGCCTGTTGCAATTACAGTAACAATTATTTCATCCGTTAAGTTTTCATTTATCACAGCACCAAATATTGTATTCATATCAGTATTTGCACTAGTTCTAATTACTTCTGCAGCTTCTTCTACTTCAAATAATGTTAAATTGTTTCCTCCTGTAACGTTTATAATAGCATCAGTAGCACCACTTATACTTGTTTCTAAAAGTGGACTTGATACAGCTTGTCTTGCTGCTTCTGTAGCACGGTTTTCACCAACACCAATACCAATTCCAATAAGAGCGCTTCCTCTTTTTTCCATAACTGTTTTAACATCAGCAAAATCTAGGTTAATTAAACCTGCAACTGCGATAAGATCAGATATAGATTGAACTCCTCTTCTTAGAACATTATCTACTTCTTTAAACGAATCAAGTAGTGGAGTTTGTTTGTCAATTATTTCTCTTAATCTATCATTTGGAATAACTATTAATGTATCCACATTTTTCTTTAATTCTTCTAGACCAATAATAGCCTGTTCCATTCTTTTCTTACCTTCAAAAGAGAATGGTTTAGTGACTATTCCTACTGTTAGGGCTCCTAGTTCTTGAGCAATTTGTGCGATTACTGGTGCAGCACCTGTACCAGTTCCTCCACCCATTCCACAAGTTATAAATACCATATCAGAACCTTTAATAGCTTCTTCTATTTCTTTTTTACTTTCTAAAGCAGCTTCTCTACCTGTTTCAGGTTTAGCTCCTGCTCCTCTACCACCAGTTAGGGTTTCACCTATTTGAATTTTAGTGGGTGCTTTTGAACAGTTTAATACTTGTAAATCAGTATTAGCTACAATGAAATCGACGCCTTTTACCCCTGAATCTATCATACGGTTAACAGCATTATTACCACCGCCACCGATTCCTATTACTTTTATTTTAGCTATCTGATCCATCTCTAATCCAAACATAATTATTTCCTCCCATTACTCGTTAAAAATATATTCAAAGACATTGCCTAACATACTATCTTGTACGGCTTCTATTGAATTTTTTCTAACGGTTGCTAATGACGATGCTTCCACATTATCTATCATTGAATAGTTTTTTCCTCTTAATTTTAACTTACCTATAAAATACACGATGTTTCCTACACATGCTGAATATTTATTATTTCTGATACCTAATAACTTAATATGACCTATACTTACGTTACGTCCTAATATATCTGTAGCAATATACTCCATATCTACTATATTACTAGTACCTCCTGTTATTATAATATAATCTATTCTCTTACTTGTCAATATATTCATTTCTTTTTTAACTAGGTTTAAGATTTCTTCTAACCTTGATGAAACTATCTCTGATATTTCAAATTGATTGATTTTTAAACTTTTTTCCAATTCAGTTGAAATCTCATATGTATCACTAACACTAGCATTATGTTTATGACCTAGCGCAAATTTATGTTTTAAGTTAACTGCTGTTGCTTGATCTGTCTTATACATATATGAAATATCTTGATCAATGTTTTTACCACCCATGCTAATAATTGAGCTTTTTACTGCTATGCCCCTATTATATAAAGAGACCGTTGTTGTTTCAGCGCCTATATTAACTATTACTCCTATTTTCTTATCTATATCTTTATTTTTGAAAGCATATAAATCTCCAATATTATTAATTGAAACATCTACTACTTCTATTCCAATAAGTTCTAATAATCCTATTACTGAATACACATTCTTTTTATGAGTTACTACCATAACCGCTCTTGCATTTAATGTAGTTCCCTCTTTTCCAATTGGATCTTTAAGTGGTGTTCCATTATCTATAGCGAAATCTACTGGTACTACGGTTACTATTTCTTTATTATTTAAATCTTTTGACTTTGAGGCCATAGAAAGTGCGGCAACAACATCTTCATTTGCCACAATACCTTCTTCATCAACAATGTCTACTGAACCTTTTACTACATGATATTCAGCAAAATAACTAGGTATAGATACAATAGCTTTTTTTATCTTTATTCCTATCATATCTTCTACTTCACTAAATGCTTCTGTCAAACATGCATTAGCTTCTTCAACATTCGTTATGAGTCCTTTTTTTATACCTCTTGATTTATATGAAGTTGCTGCAAGCAAGTTCAGTTTGTTTTGATATAATTCGCATACAACAATTTTTATACTATCTGAACCAAGATCAACACTAGTATAAACATGCTTCATATGATCATCTCCCATATATTCTCTTTTATTATACTATAAATTTAGCAAAATGTAAAAGAAAACGCATAAAAAAAGGAATTACTAATTCCTTTAAAATGCTTGAAAATGACCACCTATATCTAAATAGAGAATTCCCGTTCTGTTATCAAAGCCTTTAACAAAATCTATATAGTCATGTATCCTTGCAAAACGATATATATTTATATATACAAAATTACCATCTGTCATAGTAATAAAGAATCTTTCTTGATCAACTTCATTAGGCACATATTGTATTTCTGACATTCTCAATAACACATCATTAGGTACATTAGCCATTCTTGCAAGTAATCTAACTTGCAACTCATCTGGAACTTTATTTATTAATGTAGGTACTGAAAATTTTGTTTCAACTATTGTTCCATCACGTAAAATTGTTCCATTATCAGACTGAGAAAATAATAAGGGTCTATTCTCTTCAACTGTTATTTCTACTCTTCTAAGGAAATCTCTTTTTCTAACATTAACTGATAAAACCAATTCATGCTTCTCAATATTTTTTCTTATTCCTCTTCTAGAATTTATAATAGTTCTTGGATAATTTCTCAACCCTGATATATCTATTATTTCTTGATCAGTTAAATATTCATTTCCAATAATCATTATATTTCTAATTCGCAAATTATATAGTGTTAGAATTCCAACAACAAGAAGTATAACTGTAGTTAAAAACAGAAAAACACTTTTGTATTTTATTTTTCCACGTTTTTTAACTACCTTATTTTCGTTTTTTTGTTTTAGTTTTTTTAACTTTTCTCTAGTAGGTTTTTTTGATTTAAACACAACATCACCTATTCTACGAATTCTTGTTCAATTATTAATTCTACTCCATATTCTTCATGTACTCTTTTTTTGATTTCTAAGACTAGTCTTTTTATATCGTCACCTTTAGCATTACCCATATTAACTACGAAATTAGCATGTTTTTCACTAACTATTGCATCTCCGTGACCTTTGCCTTTATATCCTAATTCTTCAATTAATCTACCTGCATAGTCTCCATCTGGATTTCTAAATACAGATCCTGCCGAAGGATATTCTAATGGTTGCGATTCCATTCTTCTTTTTTTTCTATCTAAAATTAATTGCATGATTTCATCTGGATTACCACGTTTTAATACTATTGTTGCTTCCAAACATATATAATCTGGATTATTGGTTAAAAATGACGACCTGTAATGAAAATGCATATCATAATTAGTCATTTCTATTATTTGATAATCAGGTGTTAATACTTTAACTGTTTTAACAACATATCCCATATCACTTCTATATGCTCCTGCATTCATGTATACAGCACCACCTACAGTACCTGGTATCCCCATTGCAAATTCTAATCCTGTAAGTCCTAATCTTGATACTTTAGAAGCTAGTTTAATTAGAGAATATCCAGCTCCTACTTTGACTTCATTTCCTCTTATTTCCATATAGTCAAATGCATCCAACTTGATTAAAACACCATTGTACTCGCCACTACCAAACACTAAATTAGAACCCCTACCTATTATTTTATGTTTGATATTATTTTCTCTTACATACTTTAATAATATTATTAGCGATTCAACATCTTTTGGTTGAACTAAACAAGTAGCAGTACCACCAGCTTTATAAGTTGTATATTGTCTTATATCAATGTTTTCTGTTACAGATCCGACATTTAATTGTTTTAAATCTTCTACGATATTCATTTTATCAATGCCTTTCTAATAATTCTTTAATACTTTCATATATTACTGTTGCACTGTTATATACACGAACACTTTCTAAATTCTTTTTCATTTCTTTTTGTGTTTCTTCTTTTGTGAGTATATTATTCATTGCATCTATCAATGTCTCTGCTTTTAAATCTTTCTCTTCTATTAAATCAGCTGCATTTATGTTAACTAAATCTAATGCATTTTTATACTGATGATTATTTGGGACATATGGACTAGGTATTAGTATTGATGGAATACCAAGGGCGATTATTTCACTCATAGTTGATGCTCCTGCTCTTGTTACTATTAAATCTGTTCTTTTCATTATTCTAATCATTCCATCTATATATGGGACCACTTTTACATTAGTTGGAAATGAATATGTTGATATTTTATCATAGTCATTCTTTCCAGTCACATATAAAACTTGATAATTTTTATCTTCTACTAAAGGTAGTGTATCTATTAATACTTCATTAACAGTACTTGCTCCTTGTGAACCCATTACTATTAGAACTAATTTTTTGTTTGCATCTAAACCTAATTCAGATTTTTCCATAGCCTCTGCATTCATTGCTGCTTCACTACATGGATTACCTGTAAATATGGTTTTATCGGCCGGAAAATGCTCAAGTGTTGATTTTAATGATACCGCTATTTTATCAACTTTTTTTGCTAACATTAAATTAGCTCTTCCAGGTATACTATTTTGTTCATGCATAAATGTTTTAATACCTAATTTTTTTGCTTGTGATAATACCGGTACAGTTACATATCCACCCACACCTATAACAACATCTGGATTAAATTCTTTAATTATTTTTTTAGATTTACGAGCAGCAAAAAACAAACACCAAAGAACTTTAATATTTTTCCATATATGTCTTCTTTCAAGACCATATATTTTTATTGTCTTAAAAGGTATTCCATGTTTAGGAACAATATCTTTTTCCATTCTATTATGCGTCCCAATATATAAGAACTCACTATCTGGTTCCATCTCTTTGATTTTATCTATTATAGCCAGTGCAGGATAGATATGTCCACCACTGCCTCCAGCACTAATAAGTACTCTCATATGAATCCACTTCCTACTATAAATTATATCATAATTACTCTTTAAAGCATACACAACAAGAACTTAAAAAAATCAAGAATGTAAACTAATTCTTGACCTTTTGTATACTATTATTATTTTCTACTAATTCATTCATTACTGATGAAGAATCTCCACATACATATAATAACTCTATTATTTTATTTGAATCTAAATCTTTTTCTTTAGCAAATCTTGTTAACTGTCCCTTCAAAACAGGAAAAGCTTGAATTGTTTCTTCTACATTTGATGTTATTTCTGCATACTCATTAAGAAACATATCATTTAACGCATCTATACCAAAAACACCTTGTATTTCAGTCCATATTGAATTTTTTATATAAAATATATGTCTTTTGAGTTTTCCATTAGTTTCAACTCTTGTTCTAGCCCTATTTAGAACTTGTTCATTCGAGTCATTTTTCATTAGTTTTTTTCTTTCTTTTCGATAAGAGTTTGCTACAATACTTCCTTCTTTATAATACTTTGTATAAAGATTAGAAAACACTCCATACATTAATACTAGTTCAGTTAACGTTACTCCTGATCTTAGTTTATAATTATCATTAACTAAAACACTGTTCTCATAAAAATACATTGTTACTGATTCTAGCGTTTCTTCATTGCCAAATAGATAGTGAGTACTGTTATTTCCTCTTAAGTATATTTTTTTTCTTTCACTAGCAAGCATTAGCTGTACTAATTCTTTGTTTTTAATTATTTTTAGTATTGATGCTGCTAATGTATTGTTAAGTGAGTTTCTTCTTTTATTAGATATATCTGTTCCTAATTCTAATAAACAACTACTTATTAATCTATCCCTTTTAACTGCTGGCATACTTCCACCTCTTGAGTGGGTATTATAGCACATAATCATTCATTGTCAAATCTTTAATAAATAGTTATATAAGGTTTCTGCTACTCCTACAGGCAATACTGTGCTCAATTCTTCAATTGTTAATTCTTTTAGACCCGTTATGTTCTTATATTTACGCAGTAATTCTTGCTTTCTTTTTTCACCTATTCCATCTACATTATCTAGGACACTAGCAATCGCACCCTTGCTTCTAATTTTTTTATGATAGTTAATAGTAAATTCATGAACTTCATCTTGTATTCTTTCTAAGTAATAAAACAAATTGCTTTTTTTATCTATATCATATTCGTTATCAGATGTTAATAACTTACTTGTATTATGCTTATTATCTTTCTTTAATCCTGCTACTAGTATAGATAAGCCCAAGTCATTAACGATTTTCTCTGCTATGTTGATTTGTCCTATACCTCCATCAACAATTATTAAGTCTGGTTTTTCTAAGTTATCTTTTAGTACTCTAAAATATCTTCTATACAATACTTCTTTCATAGTATTATAATCATCATTTTTATCGACACTAACTTTAAATTTACGATATTCTTTTTTCATTGGATTGCCATTTTTGAATACTACCATTCCTGACACATTAAATGATCCAAATAGATTTGAAGTATCAAATATGTCGATTCTATCTAGTTTTTTTATTTTTAGAAGACTTCTTAGTTCTTCATTAGCCTGTATTGTTTTTTCTTCATCTTTACCAATTAATTCAAATTGTTCTAAAACTGCTATTTTGGCATTTTCATTTGCCATTTCAATTAGTCTATATTTTTCTCCTTTTATTGGGATATTAACTTTAATATTTAAATAATCACTAAGTAGATTCTTATCACATATAGTTGGCACTAGTATTTCTTTTGGTTTAACTATATTGTCATAAAAATTTGCTATGTATCTATTAAATTCTTCATTCACCATATCAATCATTGGCATTATTTTATAATGTCTTCCAACTATTTTAGAGTTTCTAATAAAAAACACTTGAATACTTAAATATCCTTTATGCTCAAAATAGCCGAATATATCACGATCTGTTTTATCAAATATTTCTACTCTTTGATAAGCAAGTGTTATATTTATATAATCTAATAATAATTTCATTTCATTGGCTTTTTCATATTGTAGATTTTCACTAAAAGATGCCATCTCTTTATTTATTTTTTTTATTATAAATGATTGATTACCCTTTAAAAAATGTATTAACTCAGTCTTCATTAGTTCAATATCACTGTCTCTATAATTATTTGTACAATAAGCCATACATTGATTAATATGATAATAAAGACATGGTTTTTTAGCATATGTATTACATTTTCTAATTGGATACATTCTATTAAGTAGATTTACTACTTCACGAGCTGCTTTTACATTTGGATATGGTCCAAATAAATTGTTATGGTTTTTTCTTTTTGTAAGTGATCTCATAACTACTAGTTTTGGAACTTTCTCATTTGTTAGTTCTATATATGGATAACTCTTATCATCTTTGAGTAATATATTATATTTTGGATCATACTTCTTAATTAGGTTTAACTCAAGGATTAAGGCCTCTAATTCGCTTTTTACGGCTATATATTCAAAGTCTTTAATCTCACTTACTAATTTAGCTGTTTTTCCTGTCACGGTGCCTCTAAAATACGAATTAACACGTTTTTTTAAGTCTTTAGCCTTACCAACATATATTATTATTCCATCACTGTTTTTCATTAAATAACATCCTGGTGCGGATGGAATTGTAGTTAATTTATTTTTCATATTATCACCACTCAGACATTTATATTCTATCATATATAATAAAAAAAGACTTTTTAAAGTCTATTTTCGTTTTACTTTATACTGAACTCTACCTCTTGCCAGTTCGATAGATGCAGCGAGCATCATTATTACTCCTACTCCAGCAAGAAATAAATCTTCAAAGCCACAACCTTCTGCTGTACATTCTTCAATGTTTTGCCACTCAACAAAACCTCTAATAGCCATAACCATTCCAATAAATATTAAAACTATCATTATTACAGTTCTGTATGGAAATTGAGCCTTTAATTCAAAATCTTCGGTTTCTTCTGTTTCTTTTTCTTCTCTTTTAACCGCTATACGGCATGTTGAACATGATAGTTCATCATCTTTAACAACAGTTCCACAATTCTCACAATGAATTTTCTTTGACATCTTACCACCTCTAATTACTCTATGTTTAATTATAGCATATTTAGAGTAAAAAAAGATAATCCTATATGACTATCTAATTATTTTTGGGTCTTCTCTACTATTAATTTAGCTTTTTTTGTTAGTGTTTTTATATAAATTTTTGATTCTTCTCTATTTTCGTTTTCATTGTTAACACCTGTTGCGTTGTTCCAATCAATTACTTGATTTTGTAAATCTTTAAGACTAATACTATGTTTAACACCTTTTATTATAAATGCAGCAGTGACTAATGCAAAAACAGATGGAATAATTACTGGGGCAAGATATCCTTGTTGGTCTATTGCCTGATTTATTGCATTCGATGTAGTGTCAAGAAGAGTCATTGATGATACATTAGTATGATCAAAGTGTCCTGAATGATAAGCTTTATGAATACTAAGATATGATGTTAATGCGGCAACTATATATGATACTCCCGCTGACATTGTTGCGATTATTCTTTGGGTTGTATGTTTATTTATTTTTCTTTCTCTTTGAAGTATTTGAAATCTTGTTTGTTGATTTTGCATATCTAAAAGTTGTTGAATTGGGTCTTGTTGATTTACTTCATTTGTATTTTTTTTCATGGTTTCCCCCTAACAACGTATATTATACATAAATATATCCAATATGCAATAAAAAAGCATATGATTTCTCTTATGCTTTTAAATATTCTGCTACTTCTTCAGCAAAGTTGTCTTCTCTTTTTTCCATACCTTCGCCTACTTCATAACGAATCATTGTTACTATAGAAGCATTATTATCAGATACATACTTACCTACTGTTTCTTTGTTTTCAGCTTTAACAAATATTTGTTCTTCTAAACATACATCTTCATAGTATTTTTTTACTTTACCAACCATTATATTATCTAGTTTATCAGCTGGTTTTCCTTCGTTGATTAATTGTTCTCTCATGATATTTTTTTCTTTTTCAAGCTCGTCTGCTGGCACATCATCACTTCTTACATATAATGGTCTCATTGCTGCAGCATGCATAGCAACATCTTTTGCTACTTCAACAGGGCCTTCTAATAGTGTTAAAACAGCTATTTTACCGCCCATATGGATATATTCTCCAAATGATTCATTATCTTTTTTATTAATTACTTCAAATCTTCTAAAACTTAGTTTTTCGCCTATTTTAGATGTTCTATTAATAAATAAATCTTCTATTGTCCCCTCGGTTGAAGATAAGGTCATTGCTTCTTCAATGGTACTAACATCTGCAGATAAAATAGCATTCATTATTTCTTCTACCATTGATATAAATTCTTCGTTTTTTGCAACAAAGTCTGTTTCTGAGTTAACCTCTACTATTACTGCTTTATTACCATCGACTTTAACTTCTGCTATTCCTTCAGCTGCAATTCTATCAGCTTTTTTTGCTGATGCTGATATTCCTTTTTCTCTTAGCCAATCGGAAGCAGCGCTTATATCGCCGTTTGTTTCCTCTAAGGCTTTTTTACAATCCAACATCCCCGCACCAGTTTTTTCTCTTAGTTCTTTAATTAAACTTGCACTTATCATTTTTTACCTCCTATACAAAATAAAGATGATTTTAATAAACCATCTTTAATAATTATTTTAAAGCATCTAACAATTCAGCTTTTTTCATTGTAGAATACCCTTTTATTTCTTTAGCTTTTGCTAATTCACGAAGTTCTGACACTGTTTTTGTTGATAAATCTTCTTTAACAACTTCGGCTTTTTTTACAGTTTTAACTTCTTTTTTAGGTTTTGCTTTTTCTTCTTTTGGTGTTTCTGCCTTAGGTTTCTCTACCTTAGGTTTTTCTTTATTTGGAGCTTCTACTTCTTCGCTTTGAGTTTTTACTTCTTTTGGTTCTTTATTAAATGGTTTTCTATATTCAGTACCTCTTCTATTATCGTAATTGTTATTATTACGGAAAGGTTTTTTATCTTCTTTTCTTTTTACTGATTCAACAGCTCTTTTCATAATTTCTGAATCATTTTCTGCATTACTGCTTGTGTAATCAGTAATTGTTCCTCCATTAGCTTCAATAATAGCATTATTTAAAACACCAATTATTAACTTAACAGCGCGAATTGCATCATCATTAGCTGGAATAACATAATCTACCATATCTGGATCACAGTTTGTATCTACTATACCAAATACAGGGATTCTTAATCTTCTAGCTTCACGTATTGCGATTTCTTCTTTTGATGGATCTACTATTACCATAGCATGTGGCATTTTTTCCATATTACGAATTCCACATAAGATTTTATCTAATTTAGCATACTCTTTTCTTAGTCCTGCTACTTCTTTTTTAGGTAATATATCAAAAGTTCCGGCCTCTTCCATCTTTTCGATTTCTTCCATTCTTTTGATTCTTCTTCTAATTGTTTTAAAATTAGTAAGTGTTCCACCTAACCATCTTTCTGCTACATAATATGATTCACTTTTTTCTGCTTCTTCTTTTATAGCTTCACTAGCTTGTTTTCTTGTTCCAACAAATACTGTCTTTCCACCATTTTTTGAAATTTCTAAGAGTACTGCATAAGCTTCCTCTAATTTTTCTGCAGTTTTCTGCAAATCGATAATATAAATATCATCTCTTGAAGCAAATATATATTCCTTCATTTTTGGGTTCCATCTTTTAGTCTGATGACCAAAGTGAACTCCTGACTCCAATAATAAACTCATTGACACTACTGACATTCTATCATTCCTTTCGTTACTTCTTCCATTTACTTCAACTTGAGACACCACCAATTTGGCACTAGGCTCTCAATCCATAAATGTGTTTCTTTAAAAAAGCCATTAATATTATATCACATTAATAGTCTTTTTCAACAAAAAAGAGGAATTATTTCCCTCTTTTACTTTCATGTTCATGTTCGAGTGGTAGTTGCTTTTCTTGAAAATTCATTGTTTTAAGTTTCAACTCATACTCAAGCAGATTAATTTTTTTAGTCATTATATCAACATACTCTGCTCCTAGATGTTTATTATACTTATACAGTAAAATATCTCGATATCTTGATAAATCGTTTAAAGCTTCCCTTAAGACTTCGCTATCTTCATCACCTGTATCACTATCAATAATATCAATTATAAACTTCAGATATAACTCTAGTTTCTTTTTAACTTTCTTTTTTAATAATTTTTCAATAAATGTATTCTTAATTATGACTAATTTATTTACTTTGATTCCATCATATTGAAAGTTGTTTTGAGGTGAGACACTGTAACCATCATCAAGTCTATCATAATTAAAGTATACAATATCACCCATTGGACCTTTTCTAGTAATATAATAATATTGACTATTTGCCATAAAAAATCATCTCTTTTCTAACAAATCTGGTCTCCGCTCTTTAGTTCTTTTTATTTGTTCTTCTAATCTCCATGCTTCTATATTAGCATGATGACCACTTAAAAGAACTTCAGGTACAGTCATGCCTCTAAAATCACTCGGTTTGGTATATACTGGATAATCCAATAGTCCATTATGAAATGATTCATTAATATGTGATTGTTCTTGGATTACACCAGAAATAAGTCTAACTGCACTGTCAATGACTACCATACTAGGAATTTCTCCACCTGTCAAGACATAATCGCCAATACTAATTTCTTCATCAACAATTGATAGTATTCTTTCATCAAATCCTTCATAGTGACCACATATTATAATTAGATGTTTACGTTTTGATATTTCATATGCTTTTTCTTGATTATATTTAATCCCTTGTGGCGTCATTAATAGAACATGACTATCATTAGTTTTTAAATCTTCTACAGCATCAAATATAGGTTGTGGCATCAATATCATTCCAGCCCCACCACCATAGCCATAATCATCAACTTTTTTGTGTGGATCTGAAGAATAGTCTCTTATATTATGAATATTTATTTCAGCATATTTTTTTTCAAGTGTTCTTTTTATAATTGACTCATTCAAAAAACCATTAAACATATCCGGAAATAGTGTCAATATATCAATTTTCATTTAACAAACCCTTCATATAATTTACTTCAAGTCTTCTATTATCTAAATCAACTTCCTTAATAAATTCATTAATGTTAGGTATCATGTGTTTGTTTCCATTTTTTACAATTAGCAAATCATGAGCCGGAGTAGCAAGTATGCTATCAACTCGTCCAATATGTTCTTCTAAACAATATACTTCTAAACCAATTAAATCTTCATTTAAATAGCCATCATACTCAATATCGCTTCTACTGACATATATTGATTCATTTTTATATATTAGTACATCATCAATATGATTTTTGTCTACAAATGTTATCATATCGTATTGTTTGTGTTTTCTATATGTTTTCATGGTTGCTTCTTTTTTATCTTTACCTATATAGAATTTCATATTACCTGAAAACACTGATTCTTTAAACTTAAAATCACTACTAATTCTGATCTCGCCTTTTAAACCATGTGTATTGACGATTTCTCCAATATATATATACTCCATACTACACCTGCTTATCTAATTCGTATAATATAATGCTAGCTGCAACAGCCACATTTAAACTTTCACACTTATCATTCATATTTATATAAACTAACTCATCACATATATTTGATGTATCTAAACTTATTCCACTGCCTTCATTACCTAATAACAAGGCATATTTACTATTTTTTCTTACAATATTTGACTGTTTTTCATTGTTAACGGTAGTTCCTATTATATCATATTTTTGGTGTTTTAAAGTGCTAATTGCTTCTTTTAAATCACCAATAATTATATTTATATGAAATATTAATCCTTGAGTAGCTCTTATTACCTTTTCATTATAAGGGTCAACAGATGACTTGCTTAGAATAATAGTATCAATATTAAAAGCTACTGCACTCCTAATTATTGTTCCTAAATTACCTGGATCTTGAATATCTTCTAACAATACAACATTGCCTTTTATTTCCCCTGCTGTTTGCTTTTTACAGATTCCTATCATTGTTGGAATAGTCTCAAGGTTAGATAGATATTTCATCACCACATCACTGACATATATTGTTTCTACATCTAAATCAAATTTAATTCCCTCTTTTAATATTAAAACACTTAAAGCCTTTGTCTTATATGCTTCCTGTATTAAGTGTTCTCCCTCAACAAAAAAAAGACCCTCTTCATCACGATATTTCTTAGAATGTAATTTTTTGTATCCCTTGATACGAGAATTTTCTACTGATGAATAAAGCATACAATCACCAATATTATTTTAACATATTATTGCAAAGAAAAAAACTGTTTTCAGTTTCTATCTAGTATTCCTTTGTAAAAATTCTGATGCGTTCCTCTCATAGAAGCGAGATGGTAAACTGTTTGAGTCATCTGTTGAAGTTGGTGAATGAAATATAAATGTTTCTTCTTCACCCATGTTATTTTTATTAATTAATGGTCTTTGTACTGCCACTAATGTGCTGTCTATTCTACAAAATTTCCCAGGAAACGTGTCAATTATTTCAAAGTATGCATTAAATAAAGTATCATCTTCCAGTTCAAGTGTTTCATAGTAAAATTTTAGCAATCTAGATACATTCCCAAGACTATTATCCCTTGTCATCTCAGCAAACTCAAAAAGTTGAACATCCTCAAATAGAGTTGCTGCTTCTCTTTCCGTTAAGTCCAAATTACTTCCATAGGTATCTATAAAATAGTTTTCTAATTCTGTTTTAAACTCCATATTAAATGATTCAAAACGACTTACGAGTTCTCTTAACTGCTCTAAGTTTAATTCTCTAAAATCAGCTCGAATCTGTCCCATTACACGCTCACTGTCTTCTAATAGACCAATTTGTTCTATTAATTGTCTAGCTTCAGTTCTTGTGCCTGCTACTTCAATAAGAGCATTAATAGTTTCGTCTATTTCATCATTTAACCACATGTTTATAACTATTTCTGGATCATTGACTACTTCAAGTAACACTTGAAGTATTGCTTGAGTTCTAATATAATCAGTTTTTATTAAACTTCCATTATCAAAGTACTCAAAAGTTACTAGTGTTGTTATCCCTTCTGATATTCCTCTGTTAATATTAGTTGTTGATCTTCCAAAGTCATAATTTGAAAATTGAATTGCATGAGCAAATTCATGAAACAGGGCAAATCTTCTCTCAGGTCTATTATCTAACTCAGAAAAATTATTAGCGCCTCCAAAGATTCTAATACAATTCTCTCTAGCACTGTAGTCTCCGAATGTACTACCCCTATTGAGTCCAGTATAAGTAACTGTCACTGTTTTTATTGTTTCGATGGTGCGTTCATAATCATTAAGTAAATGTGCATAATCCTCAAAAAAACTTCTAAAATCAGACAAATAGTCTATTTCTTCTTGACTTAAGTTTGGATTTGCAGCTATAGCGTCCATTAATTTATCAACAACAGATTCTTCTACTTCTATTTCTTGTTCTTCTTTTATTTCTTCTATTACTTCCGGTTTTTCTTTAACCTTTTCTTCTTTTATTTCTACTGATGGTCTCACATCAGAATTATGAGTAATTGATATAACATAAGGCGTATCATCAATTAAGTCATTGTTTTTAACAAGTAAATTGTTCGCAACAACAAGTGAGCCAACAACAGTAACTACAACAAGTGAGCCAGCTACTATAAATTTTCTAATTTTATTTTTACTAGATTTTTGTTGTTCTTTTGGTTCTTGTACTTTTATTGGTGGGTTGGTATGCCATCTGTTATTATTATAAATATTTGATAATTTTATTTGTTCTTCATCGCTAACATAATAATATTGATTTTCTATTAATTGACGAAAAACTCTTTCTCTTTTTTCTTCATCATAAAACATGGTATACATTTTTCCATTGTAAAATATGTCACCACAATTTATTAAATAATTTTGCATATCACTCACCTGCTTTTCTTTTAAAAATAAAACAATTTATTAATTGTTTTATAATTCTTCCTTGGTACCAACAGAACAACCGTCTCTAGCCGTTGACAATGCAGTATGAAATTTAAATGTTAGTTGATCAGTAACTGTATCTGTTCCATCTCTAAGACGATACTTAATTGTCACAAATCCCTCTAACGCTTCTTCATCTTTTATATTTAATACTTCCATATCGGCAAATCCGTCTCTTTGTAATCTTCTCAAACTAACAATTGTACAATCCTTTGTACCTGCTGCTGGTCTATGTTGAATATTATCAGCATCCGATAGCCAATTTCTTGCCGAATTTTCAACACTATTAATCTGTGCTGCTGTCATTTCAATTCTAGAATCTCTTAAAACACCAACAATAGCTGGTATTGCGATTAACGAGATTAATGCTAGAAGCACGATTACAGCTAATAATTCAACCAATGTAAATCCCTTGTTTTTCATATTATCACCTACTATAAGTATAAATTAGTACATATATTTTGTCAATAAATATAAAGCCTTATTATGCTTGTTTACATCTTATTCACGGAATTCAAATTCATAGTCTAAAATTTTAACTGTATCTCCAGTTTGTATTCCCATTTCCCTTAATTTATCATCTATTCCTAATTTACGTAGCTTATTAGAAAATCTAAGGAATGCTTCATCTGTAACAAACCATGTCATTTTATAGATTTTTTCAATCTCCGCACCTTTTACTACATAAACATTTTCTTTTTCTTTTGTTACTGTAAATGGTTTTTCTTCTTTAAATTTATAAAGAATATGACTCTCGAATGTTTCTTCATCATATAAAGGTTTTTTCTCTATTGTATCTAGTTGATCAGCTAAAGCATTTATAACAGTATCTAAGCCACTATTTTCTATCGCACTTATTTCATATATAGGAATATCACTCACTTTTTTCTTAAATTCTTTTAAGTTATCAGCAAATGAGTCCATATCCATTTTATTAGCCAATATGATTTGTGGTTTACTTAATATTTTTTCATTAAAGTTATTTAGTTCTTCATTTATTAATATATAATCATCATATGGATTTCTTCCTTCATAACCACTCATATCTATTACATGGGCGATTATTCTTGTTCTTTCAATATGTCTTAAGAATTTATCTCCTAACCCTTCTCCCTGTGATGCACCCTTTATTAGTCCTGGAAGATCTGCCACAGTATAAGAACGGTTATTTGACGCTCTAACGACACCTAAATTAGGACTTAATGTTGTAAAGTGATATGGGGCGATTTTTGGCTTTGCAGCTGATATTTTAGATATTATTGTTGACTTACCAACACTTGGCAGACCAACTAATCCAACATCAGCTAAAAGTTTTAATTCAACTTTAAGTTCTTTTTCTTCACCAGGTTCACCATTTTCACAAAAATCAGGAGCGACATTTGTCCGTGTTACAAAAGCCATATTTCCACGACCTCCACGACCACCTTCGGCGACTACTAAACTATCTCCCTTTTTTGTTAAATCGCCTAAAACAAAGTTAGTTTCTACATCCATTACAACTGTTCCAGGAGGTACTTTAACAACTAAGTCTCCTGCATTTTTACCATGTTTTCCCTTACCTTGTCCATGCGCTCCATTAGGTGCGGTATAATGTTTACTCATTCTAAGATCAATTAGTGTATTCAATCCTTCATCCACTTCAAAAACTACGTTTCCTCCACGGCCTCCATTACCACCAAAAGGACCTCCCATTTCAACGTATTTTTCTCTCCTAAAAGCTAAACAGCCATTCCCACCGTTACCACCTTTAACTTGTATTTTTACTTCATCTATAAACATATTACACCTACAAACTATCGATTTAATTCTAGCATATATAAAAGAAAAAAGATATATATCTTTAATCTCTTACAAACTCAATTGACTTAAAATAGAAATCCCCAGATTCACTTCTAATAAATGTATATCTAAAACGATCCATATGTCTCAACATAGCAGAAACGTTATCTTCAGTAATAACTTGTGCGATAGACGGTGTATTAAAAGTTCTAGATATTGGATAATCTTCATCTGTAAAATCCGTATATGCAAGATACATATATATAACTATTTGATTACGATTTAATATTGTTTCTTTATGAACAAATTTTTGTACTTCTGACTTTTCTACTGCTTGAAGTCTTGTCCATATGTCGTAGCGGTTACGAGTAGAATTATAAACATATCTCGTATTCAAAAGACTAATAGATTCATGATTAAATGGTACCGCACCAAATAAGTTTTCAAGGTTACGTGTTATTGGTTCTGCCATGATAAACCATCCTGTATACATAAACCCATCTACTATATTTTCTCTTGCTCTTATTTCGTTATAAGCATGATCTCTTGTAATATACCCTTCATCAACATTCTTAATAGCAGTAAATACTCTTAATTGGTTTGACATTCTATATGTTGACAAAGTTCCCATTAAACCTTCAAGGTCTGAATTAGTATATATATACTCTTCTTCTAGAGTAAGTGAAAATGCTTCAAATAATCTCTCTGCTTCTAATACTAGGAGTTCTTCTTCAGTTGGTGTATCATCCACTTCTAACTCTTCTTCTGGCTTATCAAAAACTAATGGAACAAGCACAAAATAATATACACAGAATCCTCCAACAATGATTAAAAGAAATATCAATGCTGGTAAAGCGCTTTTTTCTTCATTTGTATTCATTTTATCCCTCGCTATTCTTATACTAAAATAGTAACATAAAAAAAAGAAAAAGCCAAGTAAGATACAACTATCTAAACTTGACTTTACAGACTATTTTGTATCCGGTTGTTTCATAAAATATCTGTTTCTAGGTCTTGGACTCAATTTAAACTGTTTTTGAACTTCAGTTGGTGTATAACTTTCATTCTGTTTTATATAATCATTAATACTTCCCTCTAACTCATGAAGAGAACCTTGTCTGATTTCTTTTATTTTTCTCATAGCCTTATCTAATCTTGATGGATCATGCTTACCAACTTCAACATGAATTTCCAAATCATTTAAAGCAGTAAATATATTTAATAAATGTTTCTCTATTTGAGTGGCAGGATCTCTATGTGACCAATAAATTTCATTGCTTGTTTTAGCTGATTCTACTGGTTCTTCAAAAAAATGTTTTGGAACCGCCCGATAACCTCTAACAGGTATAAACATTTTTGATTCTCTATCATCTCGTTTACTCATTTTTACCCTCCTATTTTAAATTAACTAATCTTTTATATACCATATCAAACGCTAATAAAAACTTTTCTACTTCTTCATTAGTAGTTAAATAAGAAACACTAATTCTAAGAGTAGATAACGCTCTTGGTTTATCATTATACATAGCCATCACTTCTTTAGACTCTTTTGAACCAGAACATGCTGTTTGAGTAGATATAAAAATATATTGTTCTTCTAAAGCATGTAACAATGTTTCCGGTTTAATATTAGCAACACTAATATTTAAAATATGCGGAATAGAATTATTATTACTATTAATTAACACATCTGCATACTTACTTAACTTACTCTTCAAATAAATATTATTCATTTCAATCATTTTATACTTTTTATCAACATTAGTTAATGCCAACCTTAAAGCTTTAGCTGTAGAAACAATTAATGGCAATGCTGGTGTTCCACTTCTATATTTAGTTGTACTTTTACCTCCATGAATAGTAGGTTCTAATTCTATCTTAGTTCTTTTAACTAAAACTCCTATGCCCTTCATTCCATAAAATTTATGTGGAGAAAAACTAATTAAATCAACATTCTCATAATCGATATTAATTTTACCAATAGCTTGAGTTGCATCTACATGAAAGAAACATTTAGGATGTTTTTTAAGTAACACACCTATTTCTTCAATTGGTTGAATAATGCCTACCTCACTACTAACCGCACAGACACTAACTAAAATAGTTTTATCCGTGATTAATTTTTTTAGTGAATTTAAATCTACACGACCATATTCATCTAATGAAACAACACTAACTTTAAAACCATTCGCACCTAAAAACTTAACAGTTTCATAAACTGAAGGATGCTCCATAGAAGTAATAATTATATGATTACCCCTATTTTTATACTTAAGCGCGACACCTTTAATCGCTAAATTATTTGATTCACTAGCACTACTAGTATAAATAATCTCATTAGTCTTCGCACCAATAAGTTCACCTATTTGTTCACTAGCCTTATTTATCATATCACTAGCTTCTACACCTAATTTATGTAAAGAATTAGGATTACCAATAAATCTCTTACTAGCTTCAACAAAACTCTCTAATACTTCATCAGCTGGTTGAGTTGTCGCACTGTAATCTAAATAAACCATAAAATCACCTATCAATATATTACCATATATTACCACATATCACAAAAAAAGTATCAACAATTTGATACTTTTAAGTTTAAATTATGGTGTTAGCAAATTTTTTGCCCAAACAATATGATCTGCTGGATCTAATTCTGTCCAATTAACAGAGTAATTTAGGAATTCTAAGATGTCTACTATTGCATCAATTTCATCAACTACAGTTCCAAGAATTATTAACATTCCTTCTTCTTCGTCAGCGAGAACAAAGTTAGGCCATTCTGTTCTTAATGCATCTAGAGAAAATTCTCCTTCACCAGAAATAATATCTTCCAATTCTTCTGTTAATGCTTCTGTTGCATCTTCATTTATAAATACATATACATTAGTTGAATTTGCTGTTTCTACTATGAAATAAACAACACCAACATTTGGTAAAACATATCCATCAATTAATGCTTCATCAATAGTAGTTTGAATAGAAATTGATTGTAGAAATTCAGTATCTTCATCAAAACCTAACAGTTCTAATAATGCTTCTGTAATAACTACTTTACCATCTTTAACATCTAGAGTCACAGAATCAGCATCTGGTGATGTCATAACAAATGACACTTCATCTTCATCAAATTCTATATATACTTCTATTCCAGTTAAATCTGTATGATTAGTATTATTTCTTACTCTTGCAACTAAATCAAATCTGCCTTCTAGTTCTTCTGGAACTGTTACAACAATATCTTCGATTAATTCAAATGTGTATACAATTACTGTTTCATCTTCCATTACAACAGTTATTGTTAATTCATCTAAATCATCATTAACACCTAACGCCATACTAACTACATCGAAATCAGGACCAGTTAATACTTCTAGTTCAACTTCATCAATTATAACATATCCATCTTCATCGATAGGTAATTCGATATAACCTGCTCCATTCACATTGATTATTACCTTGTGAACATCGCCTACTCTAATTATGCTTATAGTTACTGGCCAAACATCTCCAATAGATACACTAGTTAATTTAAATCTACCTTCTAATTCTACAGGTACAAATACGTTAACTGTTTCAAATAATTCAATTAATCTTTTTACAGTTGCAATTAAGTCTTTGACATCTTCAAACTCTTCTTTAATATCTAATAAATCATTAATTTCTTTCATTAACTCTTCCGCATCATCTATTAAAGCTTTAGCTGCCACTACATCTGCAGCAGTTTGAATGTGTACGTCCCCTAAATCTGTTACAACTAATGCTAATTCTTTTCTTAAAGCTGAAAGTTGTAAATCTCCAATAGGGGCATAGTTAATATAGTTAATCGTTAATTCTGTAGCATTAGGTCCCCCAAACACATCTTCTACTATCCAATTAGCTGAGTCCAAATTAAACATAAAAACCATAAATAACGTTATATCATTTGGCCCTAGTGCACCTTTAATCGAAGTTGCTGCCCACATATAATCTTGTGAAGTCATGTTAGCAGGACTGGTAAAAGCATACTCACCAATTATAAATGCAAATCCAACACCTGGATCGGCTTCTCTTAATATCGCAGCTAACTGCTCGGGATTCTTATCATCAAATTTCATTGCATCTACATTTATAGAATTGAATCCTACGAACAATGACAATACTATGAGTAAAATTAAATATTTTATTTTTTTCATTTTTTCTTCCTTTCTTAATCTCTTTTATCTAGGTCTAATAGTTATTCCTCGTGGTGGTGCTCCTAGCGGAACTCTAACTGTAGTACTTATATTACTTCCAGGAGTAAATGTATGTGGTGCTTCAAAGTGTGTGGTTCTAACTGAAAATCCTGATGGGGTTATTAACCCTGAAGAAGCTTCTGTTATATTAGTAAGTCTAACATTATTCCTGTATATAAATATGTTATATGAAGCAGGATCACCATTAGGGAATCTTCCTGCAACTTCACTTCTATATGTAAAAGTTGGTAATGCTATAGTACAAGTTCTACTACCTTCCCTTGTTTCTGTAGGTAGTGGATTTGGACAAGCTGTCCCTCCATGAGCTGCTGGTGTAACAATTGTTCTAGTCCTTGTTTCGGTTCTGGTTTGTCTTTGTCCATCATATTCACAAGTAGGCCAGTTTGGTCCTGTCCAAGGAGTCCAACCCAATTGACAATTTACTGGTGCTGGTGGTGTTACTGTTACTTGTACTGTTGCTCTGTGTCCACCATCTACTGTTGTAGCAGTAATTGTTGCTGTTCCTTCTCTAACTCCAGTTACTCTACCATTAGCATTAACTGTTGCTATTCTTGTATCACTACTTGACCAGTTTACTGCTTTATTTGTAGCATTTTCTGGTAAAACAGTTGCTGTTACATTACCTGTTGCTCCTACTGCCACACTTAGTGTTGTAGGTCTTACTGTAATTTCTCTAGTTGGTATCACATCTGAGCTAACTGTTACTCTTACCGTTGCGGTAAACTGTCCATCATTAGTAGTTACTGTGACAGTAGCTGTACCTGCAGATACTGCAGTTACTAATCCTTGTGGTGTTACAGTAATAATAGAAGTATCACTACTTTCCCATCTTACTTGTCGATCTAACGCGGTAGATGGTTCTACTGTAGCAGTTAACTGTGCGGTTGTTCCTAAACCTATTGTCATTTCATTAGGCTCTATTACTACTCGACTAACTCTTGCTTCTGCTTCTGTTAGCCAACTAGCAATTAAAGTTATATCTGCTGTAATTGGTGTGTTAAAATCAAATAATTGATTATTCATCATCCAACCTGCAAAATAGAAACCTTCTCTTGTAGGCTCCATTGGTTCAGTTACTCTTTCACCACTAGCTACTATAATTTCAGTAATATCTCCTTCGTTATTAAATGTTACTGTAAATTCATCATCTTCATCACTACCAGAGAAAAGTCTAAAACCTATGAATGCAATAATAGCTACTACTATAAATCCAATAATAACCTTTGCACCAAATAAGTCGCCTTCTTCTTCGTCATCATCTTTTGATTTTTTTCTTTCTTTTTTGTCTTCTTCTGAATCATCTTCTTCTTCGTCTAAGTCTTCTTCGTCATCATCTGTTGATTTCTTTAATAACTCTTCTTCTAAATCGTCTAATTCATCTAAATCGTCTTCAAATTTTGAATATTTATTCACTCTATCTTCCTTTCTTTTCTCATATCAACCAAATTTATACCCCTAATCATACAATAGCTGTTTTACTCTTATCATTACTATTACTGATATATCAATTATATCTATCTTCATGAAAAAAAGCAAGCAGCATTGATAAAAAAATTTGTTAAATTTTCATGGTGTTACTGTTACTTTCGCATTAAATTCAAGTTCTTCACTCTCAATAACTACAGTTATGGTTGCTTCTCCTGGGGTAATTGCTGTCACTTTACCATTTGAATCTACTGTTAAAACCTTGTCATCACTAGTTGACCACATCATTGATACATCACCAACACCACTAACTTCAAATGCAAATGAATCATTAACTCTTAAAGTGTATTCAGTTGGATTTAAGCCAGTACGGGCTAAGGGTGCCCAATTAGCTGTTAGAGTTACATCTCTTGTTATTGGTTGTGAAAAATCAAAATAGTGCCCATTAAGTCGCCAATCTTCTAGAAAGTATCCATCCTTCCTTGGATCTTCAGGTTGCCTAATAGTGTTTTTGCCTACAACCTTTATGGAATTAACTGGTGTACCACCATCAGAATCAAACTCAACTGTAAACCTAGGTACAACAATCGCATATGTAACTACTTCTATTAATAAAAGTGTTATTACTAAAAGACCTACAATCTGTATGGCAAAAGACTTATTTTCACGAAGATTAATTCTATATCTGTATTTTTTCTTTTGTTTATTCTTTTTATCTTCTTTTTTATCTGCCATATACTCCCTCCTATTCTTTTTATAATTGTACCATTAATACTAGTTTTAGTAAATAATTAAGCCGCATTATAATATCCCTTTACACAAAAAAAGGAAAATTAATTCCTAAATCTTTTTTACTAAATCAATAATAGTTATCTCTGGTGAAAATAATCTGTTGGTGAAAGAAAATGGATTCATATTAGAAGCAGTAGTCACACCAGATGTTATTATTATATCTTGTACACCATTTGACTTTTTTCCATAAGTGTTTTTAGGTAGTAGGTTTTTACGTGGTCCGATTAAGCCTCGTCCCTTTAATAACCTTCTCATCCATTTAGGTGTAATACCTCCATGCATATGTCCAGCAAGAATCAAGTTTGCATGTTCTAGTACCTTTGTAGATTTTATTACTTCTTTATCAAAAAAAGGTATCGGGCTGTGACATAATAAAACATTATATGTTGATTCATCAATATCAAAATCCAAGTTATTTGTATATCTTATAAAATAATTAACATTTTCTTTATATTTATAGTAGTAATCAATAGGTAAAGTTAATCCAATAAAATTAATCCCAGATATAGTCATAACCTTATTGTCTAGAACAACTACATTTTTGATTTTATTTATTTTTTTAAACAGTTTATCATCAAGTTCATACTCATAGGTTTTACGATTATTAGTTACATCATGATTTCCTATTATAATAAATACCTTAGATAAACTTCCTAGTTCTTTTAACCAATCTAGTAAAAATGTACTATCTTTAACAATCGACCTATCTAATAAATCTCCAGCTATACATAAAAAATCATACTTAATTAGTTTTAATTCTTTTAAAACGTTATTCATATATTTATGTTCCTTATGATCAAAATAATGTATATCAGCTAATAATACAATTCTTTTCTTAATGTTTTTTGTCTTTACTTTATATTCAAATTTTTTAACTTTACTCATATTACCCCCCCAGGTAGTTTTTAATAAACTCTTCCTCATATTTTCCAAATGTTTTGTTTGATATAGCTTCTCTAATTTCTTCCGTCATTCTAATTAGAAAACGAATATTATGAATAGATAATAATCTAGCACCAAAGGTTTCATTAGCTACTAATAAATGCCTAATATATGCTTTTGTATAATTCTTACAAGTATAGCAATCACAATCTTCGATAGGCGTAAAATCTTCTTTATATTTAGCGTTACGTAAATTAATTTTACCAGCTCTTGTAAACGCATTAGCATGACGAGCAATTCTAGTTGGTAATACACAATCAAACATATCTATACCACGTTTAATACCTTCAATTAAATCAATTGGTTCTCCCACACCCATAAGATATCTTGGTTTATCAATTGGTAGATGTGGAATACTTAAATCAATAGCGGCATACATATCTTCTTTAGATTCACCATCATTAGCAACCCCACCAATACTATAACCATCAAAGTCCATCTTTACTGTTTCTATAGCAGACAACTTTCTTAAATCAGGATATGCACCACCCTGTACTATTCCAAATAAAGATTGATTTTTATTCTTATGAACATCCTTACCCCTTTTAGCCCATCTAAGAGTTCTTTCCACACTACTCTTCATATATTCATAATCAGCACTTGCAGGTGGACACTCATCAAAACTCATCGCGATATCACTATCTAATTTATTTTGTATCTCAATAGATAGTTCAGGTGTTAAAAACAACTTTTTGCCATCAAGATGACTCTTAAAATGAACACCCTCTTCTACTATATCTTTTTTCTTATTCTTAGCTAAAGAGAAAACTTGATAACCACCACTATCTGTAAGTATTGGTCCTGAATAATTCATAAACTTATGAAGTCCACCAGCCTTATTAACAATATCTTCTCCTGGACGTAACCATAAATGATATGTATTAGAAAGAATAATACCACTATTCATATCTATAAGTTCTTCTGGACTTAATGTCTTAACAGTAGCTTGTGTTCCTACAGGCATAAAAATAGGCGTTTCAACCGTACCATGATTAGTATGTAGTAAGCCTACCCGCGCTGTCCCATCTGTATCTAATAATTCATACCTTATTTTCATATCACACATCCCTTAAGAAAAAATGACTAGTCCATATATTTAGTCATTGATTTCATCATCTGATTAACTTGTTTTTGACTTGGGGTACGACCCATTTGTTGCATCATCGCTCTAATCATTTGTTCATTAATTGGAGGATTTTTCTTAATAAATTTTTTCATATACTTACGCGCTAAAAAGAATCCTATAACCCCTCCTATAATAAGTCCACCTATTAATGGTAATAAAGATGATAAAAAGTCCATAGTATCAGCCCTTCCATAGATAATATTTTACTAAATTAAAGATAAAAAAACAAGGATTAATAAACATTTGCTAGCAAAACAAACATTTGTTCCTAAAACGCTCGTTTTTCTATTTACTTTCAACACTAAAAAATAGTATAATATTTATGGGAATACTTATCTAGGTGTTTGCCCCAATCAACTAATGAAAGGGGCGTGATAAAAATGGGAAGAAGAGAAAGTTGCTTTTATGTAATCAGTCTTTTTTTACTCGTTGTAGTCATTTTGTTAATAGCCCTACTTATAATAGTAGTTATTAAATAAAAAAGACACCTAGTATAGTTGCTTGAGCATCTATAACTAGCGTGTCTAACCTTATCCAAGGCAGATACCTAGTATCCAATAGGTATTCCCTTTTGTATGGAATAAATTCCATTCACATACATTATAACATAAAACTGTTAATATAACAATTTATAATAACTCTTTTACTCTTTCCAATATTTGAGGATATGAGAAATTCATAGCAGTTAATATTTCTTCTTTTGTACCACTATAACCAAATTCATCTAAACAAATCATACATTTAGGATCATTAACAACTCTATGCCATCCAAATGAACTTCCTGCTTCAATTACTATTCTTTTAATTCCTTCAGGAAGAACATTTTCCTTATATGTATCTCCTCTATCTAAGAATGTTTCAACACATGGCATACTAACTACTCTAATGCTGCCATTACCCTCTCTTTCTAATTGTAAGGCAATATTCTTAGCTATATTAACTTCTGTACCTGTTGCGATTATTACAGCACTTAAATCTGTTGATTCAAGTTTTATAACATAACCACCCATAGCGGTTTTACTTGCATCAGATTGATCTAATAATTCAACATCATTACGAGCAACTACCAAAGCACTTGGATTATTATTACTATTTAGTATAGCGTGCCAGCAACCTAATAATTCTTTTGGATCTGCTGGTCTATATACTTTCATACCTGGAATAGATCTCATCATCGCTAATTGCTCGATAGGTTGATGAGTTGGTCCATCCGGTCCAACTGTAACTGAATCATGCGTAAAAACATAAGTTACAGGCAAATGCATAATTGCAGACATTCTCATAGCTGGTTTTAGGTAATCAGCAAAACTTAAAAATGTTGAACCAAATGGTTTCATATTAGCTAACGCTAAACCATTTAATATAGCTCCCATAGCATGCTCTCTAACACCAAACCAAATATTACCACCTAAAAAATTATTTGCACTTAAATCTCCATTGTCAATTAATGTTTTTGTAGTACTTCCTACATCAGCACTTCCACCAATAAATGTTTTAACATTATTTGATAATACTTTTATAAACATATTATTAGTATCCCTAAGAGGTTGCTTCATACCAGGATTAAATCCCCAATCAAAAGCAAACAAATCATAATCAAAGGTGTTATCAAATAAATATCCCGCTACCGTTTTATCTCCTTCACATGTTTGTAAAACATATGCTTGATAATGTTTTGTCCATTCCATATAACTATTATTTACACGATCAGCAATATGCCCTCTAAGAGCATTACAATTATCATTATTTACAAAGAAAGGATTATCAGGAAGTCCCAATTTATATTTAAGTTGTCGAATATCATTCTCATCCAATGGAGCACCATGAACCTTACTAGTTCCGGCATTTATAGAACCATTACCAATTATAGTCTTAACTTCAATCAAAACTGGAACAGACGCCCTTTTTGCCTTAATAATTGCCTTATTTATTTCTTCTACGTTTGTACCGTCTTTAACATACAACGTTTCCCATCCCATAGCCTCAAAACGTTTACGAACATTCTCTGTAAACGTTTGATTGGTTGGACCATCTAAACTAATATTATTTGAATCATATAAAACAATTAAATTATCCAATTTTAAATGACCTGCTAAAGACGCTGCTTCATAGGAAATTCCTTCCATTAAATCGCCATCTCCAGCCAAACAGTATACACTATAGTCAATTAAACTTGTATCTTTATTAATACGATATCTCTCACGCATAGTTTTCTCACCAATAGCGAGACCAACCGCATTTGCGATACCTTGTCCAAGTGGACCAGTAGAACAATCAACACCAGGAGTTATACCTCGTTCTGGATGTCCCGGTGTTTTTGAATTAATCTGTCTAAAGGCTTTCAAATCATCAACAGTAAGCCCAAAACCACACACGAATAATGTTGCATATAAAAGTGCTGAGCCATGTCCTGCCGACATAACGAAACGATCCCTATTAACCCAGTTACAATCACTAACATTAATCTTCATATGATCTTTATATAGAGCATATAACATTGGTGCCGCACCCAAAACAATGCCTGGATGTCCTGACCCAGCATTGTTAATCATATCAATACCAAGGCCCTTAATATTTGCAATTATCATATTGTCATTCATATATTATCGCTCTCCTATCATTCACATTATAACAAACTTTTCTATAATAGTGAATATCATATAGGAATTATATAGTTGTAATGTAAACTACTTGGAAGCTATTATTATTTGTTCTTCTTGTTGATCAAAATGGACATGTCTATTCGCGCCAATCATTGTAATAGTAAACATAATCACCACTAACGCAATAAACAACCCTTTCTCTTTAATAAAGTTCATATTATCCCTCCTTCTTACACATTCATAATACCACGTACATCTGTTCGTGTCAATAGATAAACCGAACTATTGTTTGACATTTACACTTTTGTGTGTTAATATGAATATGACATACGAGGAGGTATATATGGATAAATTAACGAGACGTCAAGCAGATACTTTAAAGATAGTAAAAGAGCACGTGGTATCACATGGGTATCCACCCACTGTAAGAGAAATAGCTGAAAAACTTAATGTATCATCACCAGCTACCATTCAAGCTCATTTAGATGGTTTAGCTGATAAGGGATACATAAAAAAAGGTTCTAATAAAAATAGAACTATTGAATTAATGGTAGATAATGAGTTCGCACCAAAAAACGAAAATATTGTTGAAGTTCCTTTGCTGGGTAGAGTGACCGCAGGTTCCCCTATTGAAGCAATTGAGAATCCAAGTGAATTTTTCTCATTACCAACTTATTTAATTCCAAAAAATAAAAATGTATTTACTCTTGAAGTCATCGGTGAAAGTATGATTAATGTCGGAATTCATGATGGAGATATTATCATAGTTGAAAAAAAGAATGTTGCTAAAAATGGAGAAATGATAGTAGCTATGACTGACGAAAATGAAGTAACACTTAAAACATTTTACAAAGAAAAAGATTGTTTCCGTCTACAACCTGAAAATGATACAATGGAACCACTTATAATGGACAAAGTTACAATATTGGGTAAAGCTGTAGGTTTATATAGACAGATATAAAAAAAGTATTTAAAAATACTTTTTTTGTTACATATCCTCAAATGTAATTTTTTTAACTAAAGATGCCTGTGCGATTATTATAAAGTTTAATATAATTGCAGCAATTATAAATGTTAAATTAAATGCACTACTATCTGCTATAGATGTAATAACTTCTGTTATATTAACATTTGGAAGTAAGGTTACGAATAATTTATTTAAAACTGGTATTAATAACGCTATAAGTATTATCCCCATCATAATTACTTCAGCTATATTCAATCTATCTTCGATAGCTTTTTCAAAATTTGCTTTTTTAGAATTTGCTACTAATAGTTTAAAATAATATCCAAGTATTATAATACCTACCACAATAACTGCAAATACTCCGAAATCTGCAAATAGGAATGATTGATCATTAATAGTCATTAAACTGCTTAATATTCCAAAAACATGATAATCTGTAAATATAATTGTAAATAACATTGCAAAAGGTATAATAATAAACTTTTCTCTAGCAACATACATTTTTTTTATCTTTTCATCTAAATAAATAAAATAGATTAAAACAAACAAGTATACCAGCATTAATGACATTACTACTATCATATTAAAACCTGTATTTGTTATCTCTGTAAAAAGAAATTGTCCCATAAACGATTCAGAGTCTAGGATATTTTTTAAACCAAGCGTTAGTGCAAAAAACACTGCAGTAAATATAAATGTCATAAGCGGCAAATGAACCCCACCTATTATAAGTTGTTTGTTTAAAAATTTTGGGATTTCCTTTTCTTCAAAACCTTCTTCTTGAGATTTTTTAATATACTCTTGCATTTCTTCTTGCTTTTCATCATATTCTTTTTCGTACTTATCATATTTTTCTGTTGCAATTTCTCTTTTTTTATTTGCTTCATCAGCTTTCTCTAAATATATCTCAACTTCTTCTAAAGTCTTCGGACGAACCATCATTTTTGCTATTTCATCTATATCTTTTGAAAAATTATATATTCCTAATCTTACAAGTATTGCAAAAAAATCAGGATTGTTATATTGCTTGTTTGCATCTAGTAAAACAAATAGTTTATTTGGTGGAACAAGCTTTTTAAATTCCTCCCATGTTTTTGATGTTTCTGGTTCACGAACTGCAGTTACATCTACTATTAAATTTTCTATATCAAAACTTTCTAAATTAGAAACAAACATACTAGAATTGAAATAACCAGATGCACATTTATATGGTTCCTTTTTAAAAACACTGTTGGCAATTAGTTCTTTATATTTATTAGTTACTATTATTAACATACATCCTCCTATTTTTCTAAGTCTTCCTTTATATTAAATGGTATCATAAATAGTGCAAGAACACCACTACTAATCAATAATATAAGGAAAATATTATTATATCCATATATCATATTAAATATATTCTCAAATGGATTAATGCTTAAAATTTCAAGCACTATATATATTGACGGAATAATCGCTACATATGATATTTTTAGAATTGAAATCTTTTCAAGAAAGTTCCAACGTATTTTTTGTGATTTTGATTCTTTCCTATCACAGAAAGTAAAGAATGATCTAACAAGTAAAATAATAATGGACCACATAGATACTAGAATCCAGAGAAGATAATAGGCACTTATTAAACTTGTTTTAAAGTCTATCGTTAATACAAAATCATCAAACAGTATTTGTAAAAGATACGAACTTGCTAAAACCAATGCGATTAATATTACAATGGGTAATATAACAAACTTACCCATATAATCTGTTTTCTTTGTTATATATTTTATTAATAATCCGCTTAAAACACTTGAAAGAAAAATAATCACTACTTTTAAAATGCCAATAAGATACATTTCATTTCCAATAGTTTGAGTTAACCAATTTAATAAATTTGTATATTCTCCTAAGATAAATATACCGCCAGCTATTATTGCTGTTATAAGAATTGTCATAACTGGTAGTCCGATTAATCCAACTAACAATTTTGGAACAAAAGTTTTTTCACTCTTTACCTCATAACTAGAACCAACCCAATTACGTTCTTCAGGTAGCAATGGTTGTAGCTGTGGCGATTGTTCCATCACTTGAGGTTGTTCTGGAGGAGGCATAGGCATCTGAACAACTTGCTGTGGATATTGTTGTTGCATCGGCTGATGTACAACTTGTTGCGGATACTGTTGTTGCACCGGTTGTTGTACAACTTGTTGTTGTGGTTGTGCATGAAATATACCTGGTTGTGGTGCCAGTAAATCAGGTGGTCCTGGTTGTGGTTGTATTTGTTCTGGTTGTTTTACTTCTTCATCATTATTAAGTAAAAATCTATTGCTGGCGACTGGTTGCTGTTCTAGTGGCTGTTCTGTATTTTCTTGTGGTTGTATATCTCCATATAAAGCAGCAAAGGGATTATCATATGTTTCTTTATTATAAGATGGTGATTTAAACCCTTCTTCTACATCAATAGGATTATTAGCATACGGATTAAACGTTGGTTCTGGAGTCACTGGTTGTGATATCACTGGAGCCATTTCTGTTTTAGGTGGTTCAATTATACTTGTTTTAGCCACTGAGATATTTTCTAACCGTTCTTCTTTGACGCTATCAACTTCACCTTCATCAACATATGTAATAATCAATTCAATTGACAGGTTCAATTGATTTATTTGTTCTGGAGATAAGTTCATATTTGCTGTTTGGTTTACTAACTCTTGCATTTCTGTAATTACCTCAGACTGAACTTTTCTAACATTCGTTTCAACTACCTGAAACTCAGAAGTGAAATCTTTCCCAACTTTATATAATGAGTATTCAATTTGGAATAGAGTTTTGATGACGTTTAAAGCGGAAGGCAAAAGCTTCCTTATCTGTCCCTTATATGCTTCTGTTGCTTCATGAATGTTTCTTAGTTTCTCGTTGTCATCTTTAGCACTAGCATTTATTTCTTGAAGCTTTTCTGCATATACATTTTTTTCATTCTTAAACTGCTCTAGTTCCACTAACACACTATCACCTAATATAGATTGGTTGGATACACTCCTTCATCTATTAACCCTTTTATATATTCTTTTAAATCTTCTAATTCATCTCTATATGTAATTCCCTTCCAAGTTGCCTTAGTAGGCATTACATGTATACCAAGGTTTTCACTTTTAGCATAGTCATTTAATAAATCTGGAAGCAAATATTCACAAACTTCCATATTATTTTTATTAACATCAAAAAACCTATTAATATCTCTTTTTAAAAACTCTAATAGTCCTGTTCTCATTGCAAACATTTGCATTGATACTGGTTGATCAAATGGTATTTCAAATGACTCACCACCATTTAAAGGTTCACAGACAATTCTGTCATCTACTAAACCTATTTTGCTTTCAATAAGATCAGTTAAAACACCCTTTTCATTAAAACAAACTCCTCGTTTTACTTGACCATTTTCACTTAGTGTTTTACCTACTTCATAACCAATTATAGCAAAATTATTAGACTCACTTAATACTTCTGATAATTGCTTATATGCTTCTTTGCCATAAAAATCATCGGCATTGATAATACCAAATGATTCATCTATATTTGGTATTGCTGAATAAAGGGCATGCGCTGTTCCAAGTGGTTTTTCCCTTCCTTCAGGAATAACTACTCCATCAGGTATTTTATCAAATCCTTGAAAGGTATATTCTACCTTAATTTTATCTGCTATTCTACTTCCTATCGTATCTCTAAATAGCTCATAGTTTTCTTCTTTTATTATAAATACTACTTTTGTAAATCCGGCTTCAATAGCGTCATAAATAGCATAATCTATTATAAATTCTCCATTTGGTCCAACTGGTTCGATTTGTTTTAAACCACCAAATCTACTCCCCATACCTGCTGCTAATATTACTAATGTCATTTTATTCCTCCTATCATTACATATGGTTTTATCTTTGTTTTATCTTTTTCATAACCTTTATATAATGCCAAAACATTATCTTCACTATCTATAAATAATATCTCATCTCTATTATATATATTATCTATTATTTTACCATTTAAAATAGCTTTTTTCAATATATCATCTACCTCAACTACATGATGTTCACGAAGTGTTTCTTTAACCGTTTTCATATCACTTATTCTAATATCATCTATCTTTTTACATTCAGAGATATCAAAACAACCTTGTGTTAATCTTCTTAGTTTACTCATAATACCAATTGTATTTAGTCTTTTTGCTATGTCTCTAGCTAATGCCCTGATATATGTTCCTTTACTTACTGTACAGGATATTGAAAAGATTATTTTATCGTCCTTTCTAACTAAAGGACTAATTATTTCTATATCAATTATATTTACTGTTCTTATTGGTAGTTCAACATATTCTTTAGCACGAGCATATTCGTATAGTTTTTTTCCTTTGACTTTAACAGCTGAATATATTGGAACTTCTTGTTCATATTCTCCTTTTATGGAATTAACTGCCTCTACTATTTGCTCATCTGTTAAGTCCACTTTTTCTTCCTTAATAATCGTACCCGTTATATCATTTGAATCTGTATCAATACCTAATGTAATTTCAGCTTCATATTTTTTATTTGATGAAGTTAAATGGCTTACTAGTTTAGTACATTTACCAACACAGACTACTAAGACTCCTGTTGCTAGTGGATCTAATGTGCCTGTATGACCTACTTTAACCATCTCTGTTTTTCTCATTATTTCATCTACAACATCTCTGCTTGTACATCCAGATTCTTTATCGATTAAAAAGATGCCATCCATATTATCACCATATCAATTATATCACAAAAAAGAAGATATATTATCTTCTCCCTCTCATCATTATTATAATTCTTAGTAATTGTAATAAATTTGATATTAAACCTGCTACATATGTCATAGCAGCTGCATTTAACATATTCTTAGTTGGCTTAAATTCATCTGAATATACGATCCCTGCTGCTTCTAATTCACGCATAGCTTTTTTAGATGCATCAAATTCAACTGGCAAAGTTACAAGTTGAAATAATATTGTCGCTGATATCGCGATTATACTTAAATAAAACCAACCAGTAAGACTAGCAAATATCGCGATAAAAATACCTACAAATCCTAAAAATGATGCAAAATTAACTACTGGTACTAAAGCTGCTCTAATACGCATAAATTTATATCCATCTTTATCTTGTATTGCATGTCCAACTTCATGAGCCGCAACAGCTAAAGCCGCGATAGATTCTCCATGAAAAACATCTGGAGAAAGTCTCACTACTTTTCTTTTTGGATCATAATGATCTGATAATTCTCCTGGAGTCTCAACTACATATATATTACCTAAGCTATTTCTTTCTAATATACGTTTTGCAACTTCACATCCTGACATTCTATTTTTAGCTTTTATTTTTTTACTCTTACCATATGTACTTTTTAAATATATATGCGCCCCTCCAACAATAATAATACCTAAAACTAACAAACTAATTGTAAATACATCTTCTAAACCAAACATCATAATTCTTTCACCTCAAACTTTGTACCCTCTCTAGTGTCTTTTATTGTAACACCTTTTGCAGCTAATTCATCTCTAATTGAATCTGCTAACTTAAAATCCTTATTAGCTTTAGCTGTTTCTCTTTCATTTATTTTTTCATTTATAAATGCCTCTAACTCAGCTGTTATTTTTTTATCTTCTGCTTCAAGCAAATTTAATGATAATACTTTATCAAACTCTCTAATCAAATATTTCTTCTGTGCATCTGATAAATCACTTTTTAAAACATCATACATAACAGTAATCGCCCCTGCTGTATTTAAGTCATCTCTTATAGCTTCCTTAAATAAATTATTAAATTTATCTGTACCATTACTATCTTCTTCACTTCCTAAAGATGTTATTTTGCTTTTTAATTTTAAATATGCCGAAACAGAATTATCTAATGACTCATATGAGAATATTAATTGTTTTCTGTAATGACTATTAAGTATCATAAATCTATATACAAGTGGATTATATTTTTTGTTTTCTAAAAATGATACAGTTAAGAAATCACCACTACTTTTACTCATTTTGCCTGTTTGGTCATTTAACCATTCACCATGCATCCAATATTTACACCATTTATGACCTAAATACCCTTCAGATTGGGCGATTTCATTAGTATGATGAGGAAATATATTATCAACACCACCACAATGGATATCTAAGTATTCACCTAAATATTTAATCGCTATGCCTGTACATTCTATGTGCCATCCTGGATATCCTACTCCCCAAGGACTATCCCATTTTAATTCTTGATCATCAAATTTAGATTTAGTAAACCATAGTACAAAATCAATTTGATTTCTTTTATTGGAATCTTCTTCTACTCCATCACGTACTCCTACAGCTAACTCTTCCTCTTTGTGATTAGTTAATGTGTAATAATCTACTTTTGAAGTATCAAAATATATATTTCCGCCTGCAATATAAGCGAGATCTTTTTCCAACAAAACTTCTATAATTTTTATATATTCATCTATATTATCAGTAGCTGGAGAAACGATATCTGGCCATCTAATATTTAATTTTTCACAATCACGTTTAAAAGCTTCCGTATAATATGCCGCTATATCTAATACTGATTTTTTTTCTCTTTTTGCTCCACTTAACATCTTATCTTCACCAGTATCTGCATCACTTGATAAATGTCCAACATCAGTGATATTCATACATCTTTTTACAGTGTATCCTAGATATTTTAAACTCTTTTCTAAAACATCTTCAAAGATATAACTCCTAAGATTACCTAAATGAGCATAATGATATACTGTTGGACCACAGGTATACAAAGTTACCTCATTAGGATTATGTGGAATAAAATCTTCTACTTTTGAACTTAATGTATTATATACTCTCATAATATCACTCCCGTAAATACATTATAACATAAAAAAATTCTACTTTCGTAGAACTTTTTTATTATCTTGTATAAGTTTTATTTCCTTCTGGTGTATTTGTATTAACACATAATTCTCCAAACGCATGTCCAAGAATCATAGCGTAGTTTAATCCTTCTTGTGAATCATTTACTAAGTCTCTAATTGCATCTGCATAGCTTCCGTAAGTTTCTAATTCGCTTTTTACAGAATTATATAACCATATATTAGTTATTTTATGTGCTCCAATACTTAAATCATTTCTAGTTAAATCAAGTGAAGTAATATTTCCATTTTCATCTTCAACGTCAACTGAAACAACTACTCTATGTGAGAATTGTGCAAAACCTTTAAGATTTAAAACTGCATCTGCTGCACTTGCCTGATTTGCATGTGCGACTATCATTGTTTCTTGTACAACACCATCCATTATGATTAAGTCATTAATTGCTCTTTGAGGATTATTTTCATCATATATAATTAATGATGGTAAATCAATTGGATTAGATGCGTTTAAGTCATTAAAGTTGTAAATTTTTTCTATTGATGCTCTAACTGATTCTAACATTTCTTCATAATAGAATCCATTTTCAAATAAACGAGCAAATGCTGCATTATTGTTTTCTCCACCCATGAAGAAACTTGCATTGGCAATTACTAATAAATCATGTAATTCACTTTCACTGATTCCTGCTCTAGCAAAATCATTTTTAAGTGCATCTAATTGAAAATAGAATTGTGCGATTATCGCATCTGTTGCTTCTTGTGTAATTTCTGGTGATACAAAAGTTCCTACTGCTTTCCATGCTGCAAATATTTCTCTTGTTCTTCCTAAGAATGAATATCCTGTAAGTAATTGATTTAATTCATCTCTATCTTCTTCAGGCACAATATTTACACCTTTAGTAGAAATACCATTAACAATTGTTGTTTCGATAGCAAGCATTCCACCAAAAGTTGGTCCTACGTTTCTATCCATATATGATACATCATTACCATTAACTCTAATTGTTCCTTCGCCTTTAATCCATGCTGATATCATATCGAATATTTCATTATATCTTCTATTGTTTTCTGTAGTTGGATTTTGTGCTAAAACAATAGCTTCTTTATAATATACTTCTAATGCTTCAATAATATCGATATCTCTATCACATAAGAATAAATCTTTCATTGACATAAAATTATTAATATCGTCAATTTCTAGATTCCATTCACGAATATGTGACATTAAACTATAGGTTGGATTTAATACTGATGTTTGAATATCTTGTCCTGGATAAAATTGTGTAATCATAACATCTTCAGCAGCAGCGTTTAAATACTGTATATTTAAAGCAATTAAACTCATACGTAAATCTCTATCAATCATGGTATTAAATCTACCATCAAAGAGATCTCTAGCAGTATCTACAAGTGCATCAAAGTCAGCAGCTGTAAATGTATCGTTTTGTCCCCATTGTGGTCCACTAGGTGTATCTGTTATTTGATTAGATACTTGCTCTAATCTTGATTCTAAAACACTCATTTGTTCATTTTGTTGTTCGATTAATGCTGTTTGTTGTGACAACATTTCCATAAGTTCATCATTGTTGCTACATCCAATAGCTCCAGTTACTGCAACTACTAAAATAACAATCGATGCGATACCTTTTGTTAAGCCTTTCTTGTTTAATTTGGAATTATTTATATACTTCCCTAAACCTTCATATATTTTCATATTTTTTCCCCCTTCTTGAAAAGACAAGGCGTATGTTAACACAATTATTGCTGTTTGTCAAATTATTTAGCAAAAAACGGTGTTTTTAAGCAAAAATAAGCCTTTTTGAGCATTTTTTTACCTTTTTTCATACCTAAAAAACTATTGCATTCAATTTTTAATTATGATATATTAGATTAGTGCTCAGCACTAAACCATGGATCTTTAGCTCAGTTGGTTAGAGCATCCGGCTCATAACCGGACGGTCGCAGGTTCGAGTCCTGCAAGATCCACCACTGCGAGTGTGGCGAAATTGGCAGACGCACTAGACTTAGGATCTAGCGCCGTAAGGCATGGGGGTTCAAGTCCCTTCACTCGCACCAAAGCAAATTGTACTTATAGGATTTCGGTTCTGTAAGTTTTTTTATGAGTTTTACTAATCAATATATGTTATAATTAATTAGTATTTATATGGAGGTTTAAAAATGGAAGAAAAAATAAAATTAGTAACAGATAATGATCGTATTGTTTTAAAGCAAAAATCAACAACTGTTATTTTGAGAGTAATTAATGTTATACTAACAATATTGTGGGTTCCCTTTTTTTTCGTTTATGCTATGTTTAGTATGGCGGGACCAGCAGCAGCTAGTTCAATCCCAAATTTTCTTCAATATATGTTTCTTTTCTCTATAATAATTGCAATATGTTGTTGGATTTCTTCAATTAGGTATCGCAAAGTTGATAAACAACTCACAGCTTTAATACTTCACTTTATTCCAATTGTTTATTATTTAATTTGTTATGTTATTGCCCTCGCATATATATAAGTATTTATTCCAAAATAATAAGTTGCAGGACTTATGTCAAGATTTATACATCTATAAAAAGAAAAAGAGCAATTTGCTCTTTTTTTATTTATCTAACATATTTAATAAGTTTATTTTGAACATATCTTTGTCTGAGTTTTGTTTTGATACCATTACGCCTTTATATGTTACTAATTCACTAGCATGTCCTTCATTTAGTATTTCAATTGGTTCAAACTTATCTAGCATTACTATTCGTTCTTTTTCATATACTAAGTAATATAGTTTTACATCTCCATGTACCTTAGAAAACAAGGCGTCTGTTGGTAATTTTAATTCATATGTCTGAGTTCCTTTTTCTTTGTTTGTAGATATTAATTTACCTAAAAAATTTCCTTCTTTTAATGATGGATAGTACTCAAAGTATAACTTCTTGTAGGCAAGCATGTTATACTTTTTTAAAGATCGTTCAAGTTTTTTAAATTCATTTTCGTTGATATAATCAAACAAGTAAGTTACGTTCATAACAAGCTCCTTCCTACTATACTAGACTACTATTATTCTAAATTTATGATAACATGGATACTATTAGTGGTCAAGCAAAAAGAACGCTTTTAGCGTTCCTTTATATATGCTTTACACTTTTATTTTGCTGGTCTTCTGTTTCCTGTTAAATGGAATCCTCTACTAATTAAGTTAGCATCTACTGGTTTACATGTACTCCATCTAATTTCTTCATTGTCCCCACCAGTAATTCTTCTAGTTCTAAATCTATATAATGTTCTGTATCCATATACTGGTACTCTTCTTGTTTCATATATTGGTACTTGTCTTGTTTCATACACTGGTACTTGTCTTGTTTCATATACTGGTACAGTTCTTGTTTCATATACCGGTACAGTTCTTGTTTCAAATACTGGTACAGTTCTTGTTTCAAATACTGGTTGTGTTCCATATATTGGTACTTGTTCAATTCTTATTTCAGTTCTATAAACTGTTTGAATATTGAAAATATCCCAAGTATGAATTGTAACAAATTCACATGTTGAACAAGCTTGTGTTGTTGTTGAACCTGTTCTTACAAATATTCTTGTACTTGTACTTGCTGGAACAGTTGGGCCTGAACCCGAACCTGCATACACTCTTGTAGTTCCTGCTGCCACTCTTACTGGCACTTCTCTTGTTGTATGTCCTACTACTACACGTGTTGTTCCTGTTTGTACTCTTTCAGTTGTTGTTCCTACTTGTACTCTTTGTGTTGTTGTTCCTACTTGTACTCTTTGTGTTGTTGTTGCAACTTGTACTCTTTCAGTTCTTGTTCCTATTTGTACTCTTTCAGGTCTAGTTCCTACTTGTACTTGTTCATTTCTATATCCTGTAACATATCTTTCTTGTCTTGTTTGTACTTGTCTGTTAGGACCTTCTGTAACTGGTGTTCTTGACCATTCTGACCATGGACCCCAATCTCCTACTGTCCCTCCACTAACTCTTCTATATTCACATTGCCAGTTTTGAACTGGTGGTTTTGCTGGTGGTTTTGCTTTTACACATACATCTCTATCTAAACAATAATCTCTACAACCTAAGTGAACTAAAATATAGTTTTCTTCGCCTCCGCAGCTTAGATTAACTTTTAGTATCCATTCAGTTTCATGTCTTGTTACCTCAACAAATGATCTAACTGGATCACATGGATTTCCATCAATATCAATTAATGGTAATACCAAACTCAAGTCATACATTCTTTGAAGTGTCATTTTATCTGACTCTCCAGTTTTAGATGGTAACCTTTCTAAAGTATAATATTTGATAGCAGCGTCCCTCATTTGTTTAACATTGCTAGCAAATAATTGATTATGTAAGACAGCTAGACGATCTATATCATGATCAGACGTTTGGTTTAGTTCTAACCCTTCTAATTGTCTCCTCATATAATCCTTAGTTGGGAATAACCAAATTAAGATAAATATGAATAAAACAACAAATAAAATTTGTAATACTAAATCACGTACTGAAAAGCTTTCTCTTCTCTCTTCGTACATAATTTCCCCCCCTTTCAAATGAGACAAGGGCTATACTATCACTAAAAATACATATTGTCAAGTTTTTGTTTTACTTTTTTTTAATTATTTTTACAAGGGTACATCCAATATTCTCCCTGCTTTTTTGATAATCGACAACTTTTTTATTATTACTTAGCGTTTTTAATGTTTCTTTAGCCAATATTCCTGTTCCCATTCCATGCACTATAACTATTACTTCATTACCCATTATAAAGTTATCTTCAATAAATTCATTAATCTTAATACGGGCATAATCTCTATCTATACCGTGTATATCTAATGAAGGTAAACTATCTATAAAAATAATATTACTCAAACTCATATTATCACTGCCTTTTTATCATTATATATATACAATTATTCAATTGCAAGAAAAAAGAATGATTACATTCTTTCTCTTTTATATTTTTTGTTGAATGAAAAACACTTAATTATAATAATTTTCTATTCCCTTGTTTATCAATATAAAACCATTCTCCATTCAATCGTACTGCTGCTAATCCCTCTGAAAAACTATTTACACGATCATATTTTGGAGACACTATTTCTTTTCCTGTTTTATCAATAAATCCCCATTTATCACCTAAAGTAACTACTGCCAGTCCTTCTGAAAAATTAGATGCCCAATCATATTTTGGAGACACTATTTCTTTTCCTGTTTTATCAATGAACCCCCATTTGCCATCTAAAATAACTGCTGCCAGTCCCTCTGAAAAACTAGTTACACGATCATATTTTGGAGACACTATTTCTTTTCCTGTTTTATCAATGAATCCCCATTTGCCTTCATTAAATCCAGTTTCTTCATTTTCCCACTTCACTCCAGTGTTAACACTTACTATACCTTCTGAAAAATTAGATGCCCAATCATATTTTGGTGCAACTATTTCTCTTCCTGTCTTATCAATAATTCCCCACTTGTTATTTAAGGTGACGAGGGCTATCCCTCCCGAAAAATCTGTTACACTATCATATTTTAATGAGATAACTTCTCTGCCTGTTTTATCAATAAATCCCCATTTACCACCAGTAAGATGGCAATTAAAATCACAATTACCCATAATTGCTCCAATGTTAACTGCAGCTAAGTCTTCTGAAAAACTACGTACATTATCATATTTGAAAGGAACTATTTCTCTTCCGGTTTTATCAATAAATCCCCATTTACCACCATATGCAAAATCACTGCCTCCACCATATACGGGTCTACTACCAATATTAACTGCTGACATACCTTCAGAAAAATTATATGCCCAATCATATTTTGGTGCTATTACTTCTTTTCCAGCACTATTGATAAATCCAAGTTTATTATTGGAGTCAAAATTGATTATCATTAAATCTTCATGAAATTCGTAGTAAAAATTTATGTGATGATCTTCATCGAAAGAAAATTTACCAAAAGGTATAATTTCTTTTCCTGTCTGATCAAAAAACCCTAAACTTCCATCTAATGCAACTAATAGTATGCTTTTCTCCCGTAAATTGATCCAATCATATTTTAGAGGGATTATTTCTTTTCCTGTCTTGTCAATAATTCCCCGTTTGCCTTCTAAAGAAACTACTATTAAATCTTCCGAATAAATAAATCCACTATCATATTTCAAAGCTATTACTTCTTTTCCAGATTGGTCGACGAATCCAACTTTATTATTTAAACTGACTATAGCTAAGCCATAAGAAAAGTCCTCAACACTATCATATTTAATTGGCACCACTACTTTACCAGTATTATCAATAATCCCCCATAATCCACCGTTGCATCTTACCTTTGCGAATCCTTCTACGAAATCACCAAGTTCTATACACGATTCTATTAAAAAAACATCTTCATTATCTGGGTCTTCGTTTGTACTATTATTTAGATTGCTATTTAATAAATAAAGTCCTATACAAAAAACAAACACAAACCCAGCCAAACATACTAATATTTTTTGCTTTTTACTAAATTCTTGCAAAAAAGGTTTTCTCCCTTGTGAAATATTAGTCATTAGCTTTATAGCATCCGGTGTTAAAAGTTCTTCATTTATCTCATGATTTAATTCTTCTATTACATTTGTTTCCTTTGGTTCTTCAACATTGTTATTTTCTTCATTCATTTATTCCACTCCTATCTTTGCATACATTATATCATATAAACAAAAAAGAATGATTACATTCTTTCTCTAAGTACTGCTTGAGCTGCTGCTAAACGCGCTAAGGGAACTCTATATGGTGAGCATGATACATAGTCTAAACCTAGTCTATGACAAAACTCAACGCTAGTTGGTTCTCCACCATGTTCTCCACATATTCCTAATTTAAGATCAGATCTACCTTTTTTGCCTCGCTCAACTGATATTTGCATTAATTCTCCAACACCTTCTTGGTCAATCTTAGCAAATGGATCTGATTCAAATATATTCTTATTATAATAATCCTCTAAGAAAATAGCGGCATCATCTCTACTAAAACCATATGTCATTTGTGTTAAATCATTAGTTCCGAAACTAAAGAATTCTGCCTCTTCTGCTATTTGATCTGCTATTAAACATGCTCTTGGAATCTCTATCATAGTTCCAACCATATATTCTAGTTTTACTCCAGCCTCTTTAATAATACTATCAGCTGTATCAACAATAATATCTTTTAGATATTTTAGTTCTTTAATATCTCCTATTAACGGAATCATAATTTCAGGCACAACATTTAAACCATCTTTATTAACCTTAATAGCAGCTTCTATTACTGCTCTTGTTTGCATAACAGCAATTTCCGGATAAGTAACTGCTAAACGGCATCCTCTATGTCCCATCATTGGATTAAATTCTTTTAATGATTCAACACGAGTTTTTAATTCATCAAAACTGATATCTAAGCCTTTAGCTAATTCTTTAATATCTTCATCACTATGTGGTAAGAATTCATGTAATGGTGGATCTAAGAAACGAATTGTAACTGCATATCCCTCCATAGCTCTAAATAATCCTTCAAAATCATCTCTTTGATATGGAAGTATTAAATCTAATGCTTCTTTTCTCTGTTCAACTGTAGATGCCGTAATCATTTTTCTAAAATTAAATATTCTATCTGCCTCAAAAAACATATGCTCTGTACGACAAAGGCCAATTCCTTCTGCACCAAACTTACGAGCTTGAAGTGCATCTTTAGGAGTATCAGCATTTGTTCTAACACCCATAGTTCTAAATTCATCTGCCCAAGACATAAATGTTTCAAAATATCCACTGATTTCTGGATCAACAGTTTTAATCTGTTCTCCATATACATTACCAGTAGAACCATCTAGACTCATCCAGTCTCCTTCTTTATATACCACACCGTCTTTTGTTTTAACAGATTTAGCCTCTTCATCGATTACTAATTCTCCACAACCACATACACAGCATGTTCCCATACCACGGGCAACAACTGCTGCATGACTAGTCATCCCGCCACGTATTGTTAAAATACCGTGCGCTATTACCATTCCTTCAATATCTTCAGGACTGGTTTCCAACCTAACAAGAAGAATATCAGTTTCTCCTCTTTTGCTAGCTTCTACAACATCATCTGCTGTAAAATATATTTTTCCTGTTGCGGCACCAGGTGATGCAGCTAATCCTTTAGCAATTACTTTAGCAGCACTTAAACTATCTTGATCAAAGTTTGGATGTAATAATTGATCTAATTGTCTTGGTTCTACTTTCATAATAGCTTCTTCTTTTGTAATCATTCCCTCATTAACTAAATCTACAGCTATTTTTAAAGCTGCAGATGCAGTTCTTTTACCATTGCGAGTTTGTAACATAAATAGTTTTCCAGATTCAATTGTAAATTCCATATCTTGCATATCTTTAAAATGATTCTCTAATATTCCATTAATACGAAGAAACTCTTCGTAACATTCTGGTTTTGTTTCTTTAAGTTTATCAATTGGATTAGGAGTCCTAATACCTGCAACAACATCTTCACCTTGGGCATTCATTAAATATTCACCAAATAATACTTTTTCTCCTGTTGATGGATTTCTTGTAAATGCTACACCAGTTCCACAATCGTTTCCACGATTACCATAAACCATTTCTTGAACATTAACTGCTGTACCCCAACTACTTGGAATATCATTTAATCTTCTATAAGTAATCGCTCTATCATTATTCCATGATCTAAACACTGCTTTAATAGCTTCCATTAACTGTTCTTTAGGATCTTCTGGAAAATCAACTCCAGCATGTTTTTTATATTCTTCTTTATATATATTAACTATTTCGATTAAATCATCACCAGTTAAATCCGTATCAAACTCGACACCTTTTTCTTCTTTAATACCATCTAAAATTCTTTCAAATGCGTGCTTTGAAAATCCCATAACTACATCAGCAAACATTTGAATAAATCTTCTATATGAATCATATACAAATCTAGGGTTATTTGAAGAGGCTGCAAATCCTTTAGCAACTTCATCGTTTAAACCAAGATTAAGAACAGTATCCATCATCCCCGGCATAGAAGCACGAGAACCACTACGTACTGATACTAATAATGGATTATCTACATCACCCATTTTTTTGCCAGATACTTTTTCTAATTCTGCTACTTTTTCAAATATTTCTTTTACTACATCATCACAAACAGTTTCATCGCTTTCATAATAATTCAAACATGCTTCTGTTGTAATTGTAAAACCACGTGGTACAGGTAGTCCGATACTTGTCATTTCTGCAAGTAACGCTCCCTTTCCACCTAGTAAATTTTTCATTTCTCTATTACCCTCATTAAAGGCATATACAAATTTTGTCATCTTATTCCTCCTTAAACATACATTTAAATTATATCATTATTGGCACCTCCAAACAACAAAAAATGTATTGTTTTTAAAACTAACTAGCGATTGTCTTTTGTATACCTTTAATAATTTGTTTTTGAAAAGCTTTTTTTATATCTTCTGGTTCAATATCTAAAACACGTTTTGCATAGCATATTTCACACAATGAATCATATTCACTATCTACACCATCAATACTAACTTGCGCTCCTTCTTTAACATATTCACCATTTATCTTTCTAGCATTATTTAAAGCTTCTCCACCACAACCATGACATTTTGTTTCCATCGCAATAAGTGTTGCTTTTTGCAGTAAACGGTCACTTCCCTCAAATCCATTTTGAGCAAAATCGATACGAAGTCCATAGCAAATTACCTCAATGTCGATAAAGTTTGCTAATGTTGCTAATTCATCTACTTGTTTACGGTTTAAAAATTGTGCCTCTTCTACAAAAACACAATCAATCATTCTCTGGGTTTTAATCATAAATTTTTTTAACTCTTCTAAAATAGAATCATCTTCACCTATTAATATGTCAACTTTTCTACTTAGGCCAATTCTGGAGGATATAGAGTCCTCTATTTTTGTGTCCTGATTTGGTTTTACAATTACAACTTTTTTTCCACATTCTTCGTAATTGTAAGCCTTTTGCATTAGACTAGTGCTTTTACCTGAATTCATCACGCTGTAAAAAAATAAAAATCTTGCCATACTATACTCTCCTCTATTTTAATTATATGTGTATTTTATACACATGTCAAGACAAAAAGAAAGAAACTTTATTAGTTTCTACGCTCTAGGATGTGCATCTAAATACACCTTCCTGAGTCTTTCGTTTGAAGTATGAGTATATATAGTCGTCGTACTTAATGATTCATGTCCCAGTAATTGTTGTACAGTTTTTAAATCTGCTCCCTCATTTAACATATGAGTGGCAAATGTATGTCTTAAAACGTGAGGTGAAATTTGTAGTTTTAAACCCGCCTCTTCTACCGTTTTATCAATTATTTTACGGATCTCGCGATCATTGATTTTATTGCCTCTAACACTAAGTATTAAATAATCTGATTTTTTCGTATTAATGTTGAATCTATGTTTATTTACATAATTTTCCATAATACTCAAACAGCGTTCACCAAATAATACAATTCTTTCTTTATTTCCTTTTCCTAACACATTAATTTCTCTTCTACTCATATCAATACTTTTCATTTGAATGTTAACAAGTTCACTTACTCGTATACCAGTTGAATATAGTAGTTCTAATATTAATGCATCTCTAGCACCTTTATCAGTATCTTGATTTGGAACACTTAAAATTGTTTCCAAATCGCGATATGTTAAATATTTGGGTAATTTTTTTTCGGCTTTTGGATTGGATATTAATGTCATTGGATTGTTATCAATATGATTGTTTTTATATAAAAACTTAAAAAAACTTCTTAGAGAACTAATATGTCTACTAATTGTTTTATTAGAATACTTTTTGTGATACAAAACACCTAAATATCCTCTTATAACGGAATAATCTATTTTTTTATAGCTACTTTGGTTTTGTTCTTTTATATATTCATAAAAACCATACAAATCATTTCGATAATTTAAAACGGTGTGTGAAGAATATTTTTTTTCAAACTCTAACATCTCTAAAAATTCTAAAATATTGTTTTCCATATTATCTTGTTTTCGTACTTTCTTCGTCATTTTCTACGAATCCACCTAAAACCATTTCATTATCAACAAATTCAAAAGTTGGATTTTGCATACTCTCTTTTATCTGATGATTTCGTTTTTCTAACTTAGCATTTCCTAATCTTTTAAAATGTGTTTCTGCTATATGATCAACATCAGGAAGAGTCGGATGAGTTTCTAGATACTTGTTATAATTATGGATTATGCCTCTAATAAATTCGTAATATCTTCTTCCCCCACCTTTAACTTTACAATTATTTTCATCTAACCATTTTAAATATCTAATATACTCACTAACACTGGTTGGGTTTTTTTGTTTCATAATTCTGGTTAAAAGATCTGTTTCATGATTACCACGATTATTACCGGTCCGCTCTTTGTAAGCATAATATTCTTGATTTCTCTTTATTTCAGAATAATGGGCCATAAACTGATAATTCTTAATTATTTCTCTAAACGCTATTACATGTTTTTTATATAAAACTGGATACTCAATAAGTTCATCACCAGTTGGAACAAATAATCTTATCCCGCCTCTTTTTCCTTCAGGATATGTTTCATTGTATTCTTTTGTTTGTTTTTTATTCCTTTTTCTTAATGCTTCGGAATCAAGAAACTTTGTTGTATATTTATCAATCTCAAAAACTTCTCCTTCTTGTAATAATATTACATCACTAGAGCTTCTGTTTTTTGAAATACATAGATACGCCATAAATACCTCCCTATAATCTAAAAAATCAAGCAAACGCTTGATTAATTTTAGTCACTAAATCTGTCTACCCCTTTTGTAAAGTCATCAACTAATTGATTGAACTGTGCTAATTGTTCCGCTAGTTCTTTTTTATCAACTTCGCATTTTTCTCGTTCTTTTGATATTTCGAAACGTTCAATATCTAATTGTTCTTTTCTTCTAACGAGACTGTTTTCTATTTGTTCTAATCCTTTTACACGATTATCATAACTATCATTTAGTTCTTTTTCTTTACGTACAAATCCATCTAATGCTACTTGTTTTTCTACCTCAAAGTTTTGTTTTTGATTTTTCAAATCCTCTATTTGAGCTTCTATTTCTTCTTTTTTTGCTTTTAATTTAGCATATACTTCATCTTTATAGTTATTGATTTCATCAATATCTCTTTGTTTGTTTTTTTCGTGTGCTTCTTGTAAATTTTGCAATTCAACTATTTTTTCATCAATTTTATTTTTGATATCAACATGTCTATTTACTCTATCGGCCGCACCTTGAACATTTGAAGTTACTTTATTAAATAATTGATCTAACTCCTTCATGCTGGTCATCTTTGCTGGTTCAATATCTGGCATTTTTGGTTCAAACTTTTCCTCTTGAATTGCTGGCAATTCCTTTGGTGTTTCTATCACTTCTGGAACTTCTTCTATTACTGGCACTTCCGGTTCTTCTTCTATAATCTCTTCTATAGGTTCTTCTATCTTTTTAGGTTTTACTGCTTTTGGAGTTTCTTCTTTCTCTTTTTCTTTTTTCTTTGGTGCTTCGATTGGTTTTAATGGTTCTTCTGCATAAAAAGAAGCTAAATCCGTGTCTACTTCCACTGTTGCCTCAGAAATCGACTGTAATTCTTCATCATCTAACAAAGTTAGCGAATCATCTTCATAGTCTATATCTTCTAATTCATTCATTATATCTTCTTCTCTTGATTTCATTGAAATTTCCTCCTAATCGCGACCGCTTTTATAGTCGTCTAAGAACTCCTTAAAATTAGAACAATTATTTATTATTTCTTTTGTCTCTAATTGCATTCTCATTTTTTCTAGTTCTTTGTACTTTTCAAATTCAAGTTTTGCTTCTTGAAAAGTCTCCTCATCCAACCTTCTTTTTTTCTCATATTGTTTGCGCATTCTATCAAATTGATTTTTCTCTTGCTTCAAAGTTTCTTGTTCTATATGAATTTTTTCATACGTCAAGGTTCTTTCTATTTCAAACTTTCTGCGTTCTCTTAGTAATAATTCTTTTTCAAACGCTAGGTCTTTTTCTTCTACTGGTTCTAAAGTCTCAATATCTTCACTAGTATCAGATTCAATATCAAGAGTTAGAGAACTTTTCCATTTATTAATCAATTCTTCATTCATGCAAACACGACCTTTACCTTTATTATTCTTCTTAAAAACATTATATCACAAATCATATTGAAAAAAAACAATTTATATCGATAAATCAATATCAAAAATTATATCCTTATTTCGACGATATTTATCATTTAAAAAGTTCAAACAAGGCAATATATCTTCTGTATTTTTATATTTAATAGTAATTTGAATATAGTACTTATTGTTTACTTTTGGCATTATATCACTACTAGGTCCAAGAAGTATGACATTGCTTTTTTTGTTTTGATTTAAATGCGCAAAAACCTTCTCTGCTTCTTCATGGCATTCATCAAAAGATTTACCAATTAACTTGATAATAGCCAAATTGTAGTATGGGGGATATTTTAGTATTTTTCTTACTTCCATTTCTTGCTTATAGTATTCTTCATAATCATGAGTACTTGCACATAAAATACTATAATGGGTTAAATTAAATCCTTGAATAATAACTGTCCCTTTTTTCTCTCTTCTACCTGCTCTACCTGCCACTTGGTTTAGAAGAGAATATGTTCTTTCAGAACTTCTAAAATCAGGAAAGTTTAGACTTGCATCTCCGTTTATTACTCCAACTACTGTTACATCTTCAAAATCAAGACCTTTGGAAATCATTTGTGTTCCAATAAGGACTTGATATTTTTTCTCTTTAAAATCAAATATTATTTTTTCATGACTTCCCTTTTTGGTAGTTGTGTCTATATCCATTCTAACAGTCTTTATTTGTGGAAATAAGTTTTTTATTTCCTCTTCCAATTTTTCGGTCCCCAAACCAAATTGATTAATTTCTTTGCTGCTGCATTCTGGACATGCATTTGGTTTATAAGTTGTATGAAAACAATAATGACACTTCATTGAATTAGATTTTTTATGATATGTAAGTGGAATATCACAACTAGGACAAATTACTTTATATCCACAAGAATGACAACTTACGGTTGTAGAATATCCACGACGATTTAGAAGAATAATTGCTTGTTCTCCTGCATCAAAACACGTTGTTAGAACGTTTTGTAATCTTTTAGATATTATTTTATATCCTTGCTTTAAATTGTCCTTCATATCAACTAACTCTACTTCCGGTAAATTATCATTTATTCTTTTGGTTAGTTTTAATAATTTATATATATTGGACTGCACTCTAGTAAAGGCTTCGATAGATGGTGTTGCACTACCTAACACAAGAGGACATAAATGATGTTTTGCTCTTTTTATCGCTATGTCTATTGCGTTATATTTAGGATTGTTTTCTTGTTTATACGTAGTTGTGTGTTCCTCATCTACAACAATTATTCCAATATTTTTAAGTGGGGCAAATATCGCACTTCTAGCGCCTATAACAATTGATACTTCTCCAGCTTTTATTTTTCGCCATTCATCATATCTTTCACCATTACTTAATCTAGAATGAAGAACAGCAATTGAACTTCCAAATCTCCTGTGAAAAATATCTACTAATTGTGGCGTCAAACTTATTTCTGGAACTAACACTATTGCCGTTTTTTTATCCAACAATATTTGTTCAATTAATTGCATATACACTTCTGTTTTACCACTACCTGTTACCCCATATAATAAATATGGGGCAAATTTATCTTTATTCTTTAAGACTTCTTTTAAAGCTTTTTCTTGTTCATCATTAAGTTTCTTTTTATCATTATATTCACAATCTAAGGTGTTAATTCGATATGCTTCTTCTTTGTACTCTTCGACTACTTTATTTTTTATTAAAGTCTGTAAGGATGATGAAGATATACTTTGTAGTTCTTTTTTTTCTACGTTATCTGATACACACATATCTAATATTTCTTTTTGCAATTTGTTTTTAGGGATATATTTTTTATCAACTACTCTTATATATGATATTGTTTTTTTAGGAACAACAAAACCATGTTTTGCTTTTAAGGCACTAGGTAACATTGTTTGATAAGATGTAATTAAGTTAGTCATTGTTTTTTTGCTTATATATTTACCTAAAGATAGCAATTCTTCATCCAATATTGTATAATCATCTATTACTTCTATGATATCTTTTAGTTCAAAGTCTTCAGTCTTTTCATGCACATTTAAAACAAAGCCCTCCAGTTTACGAGTACCAAATGGCACTAATACTCTTTTCCCTACTTCAACATCATCTAATAGCTGTTTAGGAATAGAGTATGAAAACGTTTGATCAATTTGTTTAGCTGCAAGTTCAACTAAAACTTCTGCTACCATTAATTTCACCTGAATAAATTGTAACACCACATATTATTAACTGTCAATTAATAAAAAAAAGGATTTCTCCTTTTTATGGGTTTGGACATTGGAAACTTCCACCTGCTGGAATATCAAGATTCAAAAGATCTACACATCTTTGCCCTAAGATACCCGGACATATATGTAATTGTTTTGTGCCTCTATATATTCCACATCGTCGACTATCAGACACAGCTAACCATATATCCCCGTGAGAATCTATATTGCCTCGACCACTACCCGCTATAGTACCAGTCATATTTACTTGCACTCTATCTGCCCCATCTATTCTAAATAAATCTCCTTCTTCATATACAAAATCAACGTTTCTAAGGAAATCTTCGCCTGCAGCGTTTGTTTCTATAGCCTCTCTGATTCCATTTATAGAGGTTGCAAAAGTTCTCTCTCGACTATGTTCTATTAGACCCACTATAGTAGCTACCGCGATAACCGCGATAATTGCCAATACAATTATTACTGCAAGTACTTCAATTAATGTGAAACCTTTATTATTCATTTTATTCACCTATTTTCTAATTCTATTATATCAGCAAATAAATTAAAGAACAATAAAAAAGGAAATTGTATTTCCTTATTTACACTAATGTCTAAGTTCAGCTCCAATTTCTTTATTTAATCTTTTTATAACTTCATTAGCGCTTTTCTCAATTTCTTCTGATGTTAATGTTTTTTCTAATGAACCGATTGTCATTCTAATGGTTATTGATTTTTTACCACTAGGTACTTGTTCACCTTCATACTTACCTACATAAGATACATTTTGTAAAAATTCTGTTTCTTTTGACAAAATTGTAGAATTAATTTTTTCCCACTTAGTCTTCATATCCACAATCACTGATATATCATATTCTGTCATTGGATATTCTGGTAACACATTAAATTCATTTGTTCTAGAAGGATATACTTTAAGCTCATCTATATCCATCTCAAATAACATTACGGCACTGTTTTTTATTCCACAATCTAATGATGCTTTTTTTGACAAGAGTGCGATACTACCTATGTTTTTGTCAGAATGAATAACATTTATCCAAATAACACTATCAGCCCATATTGGTTTTTCTCTTTGTTCAAAAGTTATGGTTTCCATATGAACATATCGTGGCATTTGTTCTATTATCCCTTTTATTTTTCTAAATAGTGGTTCGACATTTTTTACCTGCCCTACTAATGCTCCTGCTACATTTTTTCTTTGAAGAGGTAATTTCTCTTTTTTATCATATGGTGCAGTAAAATCACGATTGAAGAAAACTTGAGCAGATTCAAAGATTGAGAAAGAATCAAAATATCTTAAATTATCTGCTATTGCTTTACACAGATTAGGAAGTAATGATGAACGAAGATGTTTTTCCTCAGGTGAAGGTGGCGTTGTTAATGATAACATTCCATCTTTTAATGATAAAGCATTTAAGTAATCAACATGTATCCAAGGATATGTAAATATTTCTTGCATTCCACATCTAAAAGCTAAATATTCGTTTATTTTTCTAGTTAAGTCTACATCAATTTGATTAATAGCACCAGTAAATGTTGTTGTTATTGGCATCGTTTCAAAGTTATCAAAACCATACATTCTAGCAATTTCTTCTAAAATATCATCTGGCATTGATATATCACCGGTTGAACGCCAAGTTGGTGCCGTAACTACTATTTTTTCGCCATTGATTTTAACTTCAAAACCTAATTTTTCAAGAATTACTGATATTTTTTTGTCATCTATTTTTTTACCTAATCTACTGTCTAACCACTTACGTGATACTTCAATTACTTGCTTTTTTAGTTTTTTTGGATATAAATCTTGATATCCAGTTATCTTAATGTCAGGATATAGTTTTTTAAATAGTTCCATAGCCAGTGTAAGTGTTACATCACATCTTTCAGGATCTATTCCCTTTTCATATCTAATTGCCGATTCAGTTCTGTTTTCATGTCTTGTAGCAGTCTTTCTTATCCCTGTAGCCTCAAAATTAGCTATTTCTAGAATTACTTCTTTTGTTTCTGGTAAAACAGAATCTTTTTCTCCTCCCATAACTCCTGCAAGCCCAACTGTTACTTCTTTATCTGCTATAACTAAATCATCTTCATTTAATGTTAACTCATCACTATTCAATAATAATAGTTTTTCATTCTTTTTTGCTTTTCTTACTACTATATTTCCTTTTATATGATCTGAATCAAAAGCATGAGTTGGTTGTCCAGTTGCCAACATTACATAATTAGTAATATCCACAATTGCATTAATTGGACGAGCGCCTACACTCCATAAACGTTTTTGAATTTCAATTGGCGATTCTTTAACGTTCAAGTTTTCTAATTTGACACCAATGTATCTAGGACAAGCATTAAAATCTTCAACTTCAACTTTAAAATCACTCTTTGCTGATATTTTTGGTTGTTCAATTTCTTTAAAATTTAAATCATATATTGCTGATATTTCACGAGCGATTCCATAATGGCCCCAAAGATCTGGTCTATTAGTTAATGACTTATTATCAATTTCTAAAATAATATCATCAATTTCTAGTGCTTCAGCAATAGGTGTTCCTGCTTTAACATCTAGAAAACTCAAATCTAATATTTCATCTTCATTTTTTAATGGAAATAAGTCTCCTAAACCTATTTCTGTAGATGCTGATATCATTCCATAACTCTCTACACCACGTACTTTAGCAACACTAAGTTCAACTAATTCTCCTTCACCATGCCAGCGAACTAACGATCCTGGCAAAGTAACTGCAACTTTAGCGCCCTCAGTTAGATTACTTCCTCCACAAACAATTTGGCGAATATCTCCATTACCAATATCTGTTTTACAAATACGTAATTTATCAGCATTGGGATGTGGAAGAATTTCTTTTATCACACCAACTACCATTTTATTAAATCTATCTGCTAAATTCTCAGTTCCTTCTACTTCTACTGTCGACATTGTTAAATCGTATACAAGTTTCGAAAGTTTTAAATCAGCAGGTATATCTACATAGTCTTTTATCCAGTTTAACGATAATTTCATATACTTACCTCCTACTTAAATTGACTTAGAAATCTAAGATCACCACTACGGAATAATCTTACATCATTAATTCCATAACGCATCATCACTAGACGATCTAATCCAATATTTATATAAAAACCTGTAAACTCTTCTGGATCTAATCCTGCTGCTCTAAGCACATTCGGATGAGGCGTCCCTCCAGGCATAATCTCTATCCAACCAACATGTTTACATACACTACACCCTTTACCTTCACATACTAAACACATCATGTCTATCTCAAAACCTGGTTCAACGAAAGGGAAAAATCCAACTCTCATTCTAACAGTAACTTCACGACCAAATACTTTTGATAGAATACTACTAATCATTACTTTTCCTGATGCAAAAGTAATGTCACGATCAACTATTAATGCTTCATATTGAAAGAATGCTCTTTCATGACCAGCATCAACTGATTCATTTCTATATGCTCTACCTGGATAAATAAACCTATATGGAGGTTTATTATTTTGCATATAGCGGACACTTGCACCCGTAAGATGTGGACGAAGACACAGTCTCTCCCCACCTCTACCTTCTGAATGTCCCTCTAACCAGAAAGTATCCATACTCTCACGAGCCGGATGGTCTGGTGGAAAATTTAAATAGTCAAATGCATACAGCTCACTTGATATATCTGATTCTTCAAATAGTTCAAATCCCATTGAACGGAAGGCATCATTAAGGTCATAGCACATCTGGGTTATTGGATGTAAGGCTCCTTCTTTAGGATTAATACCAGGCATAGACACATCAAAATCTGCAGACACTTCAGATTGCTTTAAGTTTATTTCCTCTTCACGAGTTTCAATCATTACTGTTAAACGGTTTTTTAGTTCATTAGCCATACGACCTATTTCTGATCGTTCACTACCTTCTAATTTAGGTATCTCTTTTAATATCTCTGACAATGAACCTTGTTTACCTAACAAAGCCGATTTAACATTATGTAATTCTGCGATTGTTTTTACAGCATTAATGTTGGTTTCACCATCATTTAATATTGATTCTAATTTTTCCTTCATAAATCCTCCTAACAAAAAAAATATCACGAATATAGGGACGTAAACACGCGGTACCACCCTATTTCATAATATTATTATGCACTCTTGATTATAACGCATCACCGTCATATATTTTGTATACAAAGCTAAAAAGTGAATTCATAAATACTTAACATTAGCTTACACCAACCGCTAACTCTCTATAGTTTCGTTAATTTATTACTACTCTTTCATTACTGCCTGAACGCACTAATTATAGCATACAGCATTCTTTATTTCAAGTTCTTTCTTTTTCTTTTTTTCTGTCTTCTTCTATAACGAACAATTTTAGCAAGTATGATTAGCAAAATGAATAATCCAATTATTATACCTACTATTATTAATATCCATCTTAATAAAAATTTACCTACATCCACAAAAGTGGTTTTGTTCATTTTTTCTTCTCTTAAAACATTTTCTTCATATCTCTCATTTAATTCTTTACTTCGAGACACTACATCTTCATACTCTGAATATTCTCTAAAGAATTCTAAAACATCATCTTGCCATTCATTCCAAAAATAAATATCCACATCTCTGTCTATTTGATATAAATAATTTTCTACTAGAGTTTCTACTTCATCATCTATATCGTAAAGTGCTGGACTTATTTGTGGCATTATGTCATTTCCATTTACTTGTTCATGAATCATAGCAACCTCAAAGAGTAATTGCTCTTTACCTGTTGGAGTCATAAATTCAATTCCAAATGGCAAACCATCTGGATCAAACCCTAAAGGAAGGGCGATTGATGGATAATTAATTGTTGATGATGCGTGAAAAGTTAATGTTCTAAAATCTTCAAGGTTATCATGTCTAAGTAATATATTTTTATTTGAAGGATAAGCGATGACATCAACATTATATCTTGTCATTAGTTCTTCCATAAATTTTCTATAACTAGCTTTTAAATTATTTTGAGTAGTAAAATTATTTCCAGCATTACATCTTGCCGTTGTGAGATACATTGTTCTTCCAGGAGTGTTTGCTAATTGTTGGAATGTTCGTATAGGTCCCGTTGTATTAGATAAATATCTATTTACTCCATCACACATTGTAAATCCACTAAGTGATGAATTATACCAATAACTTGTATCGTTAGTCCAGTAGTTTTTTATGAATACTATTTTAGCGCCTGCTGCTTCTAAATTTCTTAAACTCTCTTCCATTGCAGAAGTAATCCTGCCATCTGTTCTTTGATTTTGTCTTAATTGATTTCCATTCGAACCACGAATAAAATCTTCTGGTACACCAATAGTTATTCCATCAAGATTTTCCCTCTTTATTTCAAAAGTTTGTTTTGTTTGATTTGTGGATAACTCATCACGTGAATCATATCCATTAATTATATTCATTATAATAATGGAATCTTGAACATTTCGAGTCATTGGTCCAACAACGTCTCTTCTAATATCATATGGTAATACACCAGTTCTACTTATTAAACCAATAGTAGGTCTAAGTCCAACAATGTTGTTTGCCGCAGCTGGACTTCTTAATGATGAATTGGTATCTGTTCCTAAACCTGCTGCTGCAAAAGAAGAGGCGACAGCTACGGCTGTTCCTCCACTAGATCCATATGGTGTATATAAAATATTAAAAGCATTATTAACTCTTCCAAAAGTACTAATTGATGAATTAGCTTGAAAACCAAATTCACTCATATTAGTTTTTGCAATTACTATCGCACCGGCGTCAATTAATTTTTGAACAACATGCGCATTTTGTGTAGGCATATTATTTATTAGCGCTCTAGCGCCAGCTGTAGTTGGCATTCCATATACATCAATATTATCTTTAACAACAATTGGAATTCCATGCATTATTGATCTAACATTTCCATCTTTTCTTTCTTGGTCTAACCTTCTAGCGTCATTTATAGCAGATTCATTAATTGTTATTATGGAATTAAGTTTTGAATCATAAGTATTAATCCTATCTAAATATAAGTTAACTAACTCTTCACTAGTTAAAAGTCCTGCATCTAATGCTTGACTTAATTCTGTAATATCCATTTTTGTTATATCTACAACAGCCTTATTCGTTGCAAAAATATTAATCGGAATGATTAATAAAATAATAAAACTAATTACTAAGTTTTTTAACTTCATATTTCCCCCTACTTAATCTTCAAGAAGATTATTTCTTTTTTCCCTAGCAATGGTTGTACTACTACCATGTCCTGGATATACTTCAATATTTTCTGGATATTCAAATATTTTTTTAAGGCTATTCATCATTTCAGAAACACTACTAGTTGGTAAATCTGTTCTTCCGATTGTGTCTCTAAAAAGAAAGTCGCCGGTAAACATTTTTTTATCTTCCTCAAAATAAATAGTAATAGAGTCTGCTTTATGTCCAGGAGTATAAATAGTATTAAAACTAAAAGGTCCGATTACGTTGTTTCCTTCTTTTAAATTAGAACAATCATAAATTAAATCTTCGTTAAAATTATTAAGTGCTCCAATATGGTCATGATGATAATGAGTTATTATAACTCCTACTATTTCTTTATTATTAACAGATTTCATAATTTTTTCATAATTGTCCCCTGGATCAATTATTAATACTTTATTATCTGTTTCTATTATGTAACAGTTTGTCTGTAACATACCTACTTTAACAATGTCAAAGTTCATTTAATCAGCTCTTTCTATCTTTATAATCTTTACTGGTCCATATGTGGTTCTGTAACCTTCAATAAGACCATACTTGTTTATAGCGGCAATATGTTGTTTTGTTGGATATCCTTTATGTTTACCAAATCCATATTCAGGATATTTTTTATCCAATTTTAACATCATTCTATCTCTCGTAACTTTCGCGACTACACTAGCTGCTGCAATACTAATGCTTTTTGAATCACCTTTTACAATAGCTGTAGATGGAATATTAAGTTCAAGTTTTATTGCATCTATTAATACATGATTAGGTTTTATTTTTTTACTTACTTCCTTTATAGCCTTATGCATTGCTTTTTTACTGGCTTCATATATGTTAATTTTGTCTATCTCTTTAGGCGATATTTTTCCTATTCCATAAGCAAGACAATTGTTTATTATATATTCATAAAATTCTTCTCTTTTTTTCTCTGATATTTTTTTTGAATCAGTTAAACCTTCTAGTACAAAATTATTAGGTAGAATACAACAAGCAGCGACTACTGGTCCGATTAATGGACCTCTTCCTACTTCATCAACACCCGCGATATATTTTATACCTTGTTTATATAACTCTCGCTCATATTTCCATAAATCCATATTAATTCTCTCTTATGAATAGAAATCTGTCTCTTCCTTGCATATCTTGTTCTATCCATGCACGACTAGTAGGTAAATATCTTTTTACTTTTTCTAACAAATCACTACCTTGGTCCGCACCTATTTCAAACGCGATTAAAAATTTATCTTTTAAATGGTTTTTACAATTTTTTAAAATTGCATCATATGCTGCCAATCCATCTTCTGGAGCATATAGTGCGATTGCTGGTTCGTTTCTTGCTACTATTTCCATAATATCATCCCCATATGAAAGATATGGTGGATTAGATATTATACAGTCATATTTTCCTGCTAATGGTTCTAAAAAACTACCTATTAAAAATTTAATGTCCGCTTTATTACTTTCAGCATTTCTTTTTGCTAATTCTAAAGCCTTAGGACTTATATCAACCACTTCTACTTCACATAATATTTCTTTTTTTAATGTTATTCCTATACATCCACTACCCGTACCAATATCAGCTATTCTAGGAATAGTGAAATCACTTAAATGTATAATCGCCTTGGAAATTAATTCTTCTGTTTCAAATCTTGGTATTAATACATGTCTATTAACTTCTAATATATATCCATAAAAATCTACATTACCAATAATATATTGAACGGGTTCACCTAAATCTAATCTTTCAAATGCATTTTCCCATTCACTTTCTGGTAAATGTTTCATTAAAAAGTCTTTTTCATATTCCATAGTATCACCACTTTTAATTTTAACACAATGAAGACAAATAAAAAAGCCAACACTAGTTTGGCTCTAATATAATTAATTTGTTGGTTCGGTACTATACCAATACCAGTTTCCTAAACTGTTTTGTCTAAATACATGATTATATGTTTTGAACTCGCCACCATACATTTCCTTTAGTTCATTAATCCAGTACACTTCGTGTCTTTCATCATCTAAAGTTCTAGTATAGATAAGTCTCATCATTTCATTATAATAAAATGATATTGTTACAAAATCTCCTCCAAAAATAAACATTGTTTCTTTTATATGAACTTCATCATCAATTACTTCAAAAGAGAAATCAACAATTTCCTTGTTTAAACCAAATCCACCTCTGCTGTGATATAAAAATATTTTGCCTCCATAAACAACTGCACTTCCACCAGCAATATAAAAATACGATGATACATCAAAATTGTCTTGATTAAACTTTTCTTTAATCACTTGTTGTAGATCACTAAGTAGTATACAATACTCACCATACTCAGCTTGTGCCAAATTATCTAATACAATATAATAATTTTCACCCAACGCTTGTTTAACTTCCGCTTCGTTTACATCCATGCTACATCTAATCAAATGTGATTCATCTAATTTAGCTAATGCAAAATTGATCACTGATGTTTTATGAACATCATTAAATGTTACTTTTCTATCGATATATACATTAGGTTTAATTCCATCCCAAGCCCAAAATGGAATACCTTCATTCAATAACACCAGTACTTCTGCCTCAGATATTTCTATGGTCTCTTTTTCTTTTGGCTTTTCTTCAACTTCTGGCGTTTCTTCATAATTTCTTAATAATAAATATGCTCCTGCAATAGCAATAACAAGAAATATTACAATCATTATTATAATTCCTGTTTTCTTTTTATTTGACTCTGCATTCACTGGTTGCTGCATGTTAAAATCGTTTTGTCCTTCATTATTCATTTATTTTCCTCCTATCTTTATATTCACAGTATATCACAAAAAAAGAGAATAATCACTATTCTCCTTGTAGTTTTCTAGTTTGATCTTCATGGATAAGAGCATCAATTATTTCTGACATGTCTCCTTCCATGACTCTATATAATTGTTTGGTTGTAAAACCTATTCTGTGATCTGTTACTCTTTGTTGAGGATAATTATAAGTACGTATTTTTTCGCTTCTATCTCCTGTACCTATTTTGCTTCTTCTCTCAACACCCACCTCAGCATCTCTTTCTTCTATTTTTTGATTATAGAGACGTGTTTGTAATAACTTAATGGCTTTTTCTTTATTACGAAGTTGGCTTCTTTCTGTTTGTGAATAAACCACTATTCCTGTTGGAACATGGGTAAGACGGACTGCACTGTCGGTTGTATTTACACTTTGTCCACCTACTCCAGAACTTCTCGTAACATCCACTTTTACATCATTCATGTCAAGTTCACTGTCTATTTCATCAGCTTCTGGCATAACAAGAACAGTTGAAGTTGATGTATGTACTCTTCCTTGAGTTTCTGTTTCTGGTACTCGTTGTACCCTGTGTGCACCACTTTCATATTTAAATTTAGAATATACATTATCTCCTTTAATAAGGAATTCTACTTGTGTATATCCTCCAGATGTACCGTGTTCTTCTGTGTAGACTTCTACTTTCCATCCTTCAGACTCAGCATATCTTGTATACATTCTAAATAGGTCTCCTGCAAATATATTTGCTTCGTCTCCTCCGGCAGCGCCTCTAATTTCAATAATAACATTTTTCCCATCATAAGGGTCTTTTGGTAATAATAATATTTCAAATGTTTTTTCTATTTGTTCTTTTTCATTAGTCAATATTGATAATTCTTCTTTAGCAAATTCTCCCATTTCAGGATCTTTTAACATTTCATTTGCAGCTTCAATATCATTAATAATTGTTTGGTATTTCTGATAAGCATCAAAAGCATCTTTTAGCGATGCTTGTTCTTTATTTAGCTCTAATGTTTTTTTTATATCTGTTAATGTTTCGCTTTTATTTAGTTCTTCATTTATCTCGTTGTATCTATTACTAATAGCTTCTAATCTCTCTATCATAAATACCTCTCTGACTAGATAATTATACTATAAACTACTATTAAAGACAAGAAAAAACATTAGCTGCCCAATGTTTATTCCGCCTCTAATTCATCTTCATCAATGACTACTAAATCTTCTAATCCATCATCGTCATCATCAAGATCATCTTCATCGATAACCTCTATCGTTTCTTCTTCATCTTCATCGATTATTTCTTTATCTACTATACTTGCTACGTCGATTGTGTCATCAAATTCATCTTCATCATCTGCTATAACTATGTCTACTACATGACGATCTCTTAAATCCCATTCAGCACTTTCTAGCAACATAAATCTTTTATCTAATGTTAATGATGTATAAAATGCTCCTATCTTAGAAGTATATTCATCATCGGATAATTTAAACAAATTACAAATATAACGAAAAATTGCAGCAGTATTCATTGGTTTTTTGTTATCCAACAGAATAAGTTCCGTTAAGTCTGTATGTGTCATTAATTCTAATTCTTCTTTTTTCATCTTTTTTAAACTCATTTTATTTCCTCCATTTTTTACATTGCTGTAGGTATATCAATTGCCAACAACGATAACATTTCTTTAATTACCTTATTAGTTAGGGTTAGTAAATATATCCAATCATTTAAGTTTTCTTTATCATTTAAAGAACTTAAGTGATTTATTTGATAAAAATTATTTGCTGCTACACATAACTCATATATATACTCAGCAACATAATGTGGTTTTCTACTTGTAAATGATAATTCAAAACTATTCTCTAATTCAAGTAGCTTTAATCTTAATTCTCTGTCTACATCATTATATATTTTGTTTCCTAATTTAGATGTTTTGATTCCTAAATCTTTAATAACTTTATTTGTACGCAAATATGTGTATAAAATGTATGGTCCTGTTTTTCCAACTACTTGGGCAAATTTATCTATATCAAATATGTAATCTTTTTCACGAGCGTTTTGTAAATCTGCAAATTTAACGATGGCATTTACAATGATGTTGATATCATCAGTTGCCATATCTTTATTTTCTTCTTTTAAATCTATAAAAGCTTCTTTAACCATGTCAAATAGTTCTCTTAATTTAGGAGCATCACCTTTTCTTGTTTTAAAAGGTTTTCCATCAGTCCCATTGGTTGTTCCATTTGGAGCATGTTCTAATTTATCATATGATATTAGTCCTGCTAAATCTGACGCTCTAAATACTTGCTCAAAATGAATGTTTTGTCTGATATCTGTTACATATATAATATGATCAGGATTAAACTTATTCTTTCTTTCATAGATTGTTGCTAAATCTGTTGATGCATAAAGGTAGGCTCCATTACTTTTCTTAAACAACATTGGTGGCATTTCTTTTTTGTCAGTATCACGTTTAACATGTACGACTAATGCTCCTTCAGATTCAACTAATAACTTTTTCATCTGCAATATTTTTTCAACATCATCTAGATATTTATAGGCATCACTCTCACCTAACCAAAAGTCAAATGATACATTTAAATAATTACATATTTCTTTTATCTCAAGAAGTGATACTTCCATTATTTTTTTCCAAATAAGCGTATATTCTTCGTTACCTTCTTGAAGTTCTTTAGTTATTTGTTCACATTCTTTTTGCGTCTCAGCATTCTCTTTACAAAGACTGCTTATTTCAGGATATAGTCTATTTAAATCCTCAAGAGTAATTTCATTTGCCGCTATATCATCTCTTTTTAGGCCATATATTACTTGTCCTATTTGGAGACCAAAATCACCTAAATGAACATCTGATATGGTTTTATGTCCTTTATAATTAATTATTCTTTTAATTGCCTCACCAATTATTGTTGGACGTAAATGTCCGATATGAAGTGGCTTTGCAATATTGTATCCACCATAATCAATTACATAAGTGTTTGGTTTTTTGACAATACTCAAATTAAACTTATCACTATTCATTTTTACAATAAACTCATTTATGAACTTATCACTTAAAGTCATATTGATAAATCCTGGTTTTGCAAACTCAACAAGTTTGAAATAGTCATCGAAGTTGTCCATTGAATTTATCTCTTTAGTTATTTCCTCACCTAGTTCAATCGGATTTTTATTGCTTGCTTTTGCCAAGGAGAAAACACTGTCACATTGATAATCACATAAGTCAGGGCGATTAGATTTAATAACCGTCATAGTATTTTCATAACCACATTTTAATGCAGCAGTAGAAACAATACTACCTAGTAATTCATTAATCATAGTATCTCCTCATATTCGATTTCATAGGTTCTCTCTTCATCATTAAAAATATAATTAATTTTAATATAATTTTTAGATA
>Ga0123353_10000081_pt1 | contig 107026 bp, 104 predicted proteins | sample TergutLab28metaG_3_FD_92763 | JGI IMG/M metagenome (GOLD analysis project Ga0123353, IMG submission 92763) | Labiotermes labralis P3 segment gut microbial communities from Petit-Saut dam, French Guiana - Lab288 P3 | ecosystem: Host-associated > Arthropoda: Insects > Digestive system > Gut ...
CCAAACGCTATCAGGCAAGCAGAAGAGCTGGCATCGCACTTCCCCCTCAAGCGAGCAAAAGTGTAACGACATCGCCTGGGAAGAATACCTCGCCATCCAGGACCCAACTAGCGAAGATGGCAAATGGACCCTGGATATGATGGAGGCTGAAGCTGGCAAGTACTACAACACCATCCAGCTGGTCGCCAAAGTCCTCTAGCCAAACGCCAGCGAAATATCTGCGGCTTCCTCCTTAGGCCTCATAAAGCGAGAAAAGGGGATATTTACCCAAGAGGAAATCTTCGAGCGATCTCGACGAACCACCTATTACCAGCGAATTGGCTTCTGGGTAACGTTTTTTGAAGGCCGCAACACCATCAAGCGATTTTACGCGCCCACTTTTCACCTCGATACAAGTCAACTGGTTACCTTTTTTCAAAACGAAGTCAACTTCATTTCCGCGGTCACGCCAATACTGAACGGTAAAGCCCTCTGATTTTGAGCGCGCAAGAAGATAAGCACCCACAGCACTTTCTACCAGATGCCCCTTCCAGGAAGGATCGCTTTCGAGCCGCCCACGCTGAGATGCTGTCGAAAAGCTCATGAGCGAAGTGTCAAAGGTCATAAAGCGCGGGGAGCTCTTTCGGCTTCTCACTAACTGAGGGCTGTATTTCTCAAGACCGCACAGCATACCTGCCTTGCCCAGCAATTCCAAGTAGTGCGCAAGCGTTGCCGTACTGCCAGCATCTTGAAGCTGTCCCATAATTTTCGTGAGCGATAATTCTTGAGCGGAATAACTCGTGCCGAGCAAAAACAGGGACCGCAGTAGTGCCGGTTTTTGAACGCTCTCCATCTGAAGTACATCAAGAGAGATTGTTGGTTCAACAATCGCATCTCGCATGAAATCCATCCATCGCTTGCCCTGCCCTATGAGACTTGCAGAGCCCGGATAGCCTCCGTAATAGAGAAAATCCTCAAGTGAGTACCCAAAGGCATCGCGGCATTCCTCGAAGCTCCAGTGGGTCGAGTAGAGAACTTCAAAGCGCCCCATAAGTGACTCATTCATTCCCTTCCGAAGCATCAGGGTTGATGAACCTGTGAGTACAACACGCAGATTAATATCATTGCGCGCGTCTTCATCCCACAACAGCTTTACATATGCAGACCAATTCTCTATCTTTTGAATTTCGTCAATAACAAGCAGTGCCCCTGTACCCCCGTCTGATTGCGGGCCAAGCGCTAAAGAGCGTGCCGCCGCCCACTCGCTCTTAATCCAGTCACCCGAAACCGCAAGCGGATCATCTGCACTTGCAAAGTAAACAGCTTGCTGAGTATTTGCTATAGCCTGTTCAACTGCGGTAGTCTTTCCCGTCTGACGAGGCCCAATTACTATTTGAATGAATTTGCGCGGCTCTTCTATGCGCCTTGCAAGTTCGCCCACCAGCTCACGTTGGTACATAACATTCCTATCTCTTTAAATGCTTACCACACAGTTATTCTATTTTACTATTTGTGAAGTGTATTTTACAAATTGCGAAATGAACTTTACTATTTGTAAAAAGTATTGAGAAGCTTTACCTTATTGCAGGACGGGTTGCCAGCACACACCAAAGCGGTCGATAACCCAGGCGACCTTTTGAAACTGCATGAAAGGCTCCTCGTACATCATGACGCTGCCGCCTTCTGAGCACTTGAACGGTCATCACCACAAGCAATTATATACCCGCCACACCCACCGTCAGACTTTCCAATAAGCGGAGTACGCCCACACCAGCCATCACATCCCAGCAAGAGTGTGAATCTTGACCGCCATCCAGCTTGTCTAGTAATATGGAATGCAACTCCATATTACTAGACAAAGGATACTGCGATGTATATCGAGCGCGAAATCGAAGGCACCATAACAGAGCTGCTCGCCCAGTTCAAAGTTGTGTTGATTACCGGCCCCCGACAGGTGGGCAAAACCACTATGCTTCAGCATGTGCTTTCTAGTACGCACGCCTATGTGACACTCGACAATATCCTTGCCCTCAAAACAGCTCTTGATGACCCGCCACTGTTTTTCTTAGAAAATCCGCCTCCTCTCATCATTGATGAAGTCCAATATGCCCAAGACATATTTCGTCAGATAAAGCTGATTGTCGATCAGAGCGATGCACGTGGCTCTATTGTCCTCACTGGTTCGCAGCCCTATCACCTAATGCAGCACATTAGTGACTCGCTTGCAGGCCGCATTGCCATACTTGAAATGAGCGGCTTGTCACAAAGAGAGCTCACAGGACACATCACCCGCAAGCCTTTCATTCCTCACGAGTCAATGCTACAAAAAAACTCAAGGCTCAAAGATGCACACCAGCTGTGGGCGCGCATCCACAGAGGCTCAATGCCCGAGCTTCAAAATGAAACAATCGACTGGGCCACCTACTACCAGGGCTATGTTCGCTCTTACATCGAACGCGATGTTCGCGAGCTCATAAGACTCAAGGATGAAATCAAATTCTATAACTTCCTTGTTGCCATGGCGGCACGTACCGGGCAGATTTTCAACGCAGCAAGCATCGCAAACGACTTGGATATTTCGCTCAAGACCGTCCAAAGCTGGGCCTCGATACTTGAAGCGTCAAGTATCATGCGCTTCGTTCGACCCTACCACGAAAATATCAATAAGCAGCTCATTAAGGCCCCAAAGCCTTACTTCTACGATACGGGGCTCGTGTGCCACCTCTTGGGGTGGAACAGTCCCGAAGTCTTGCAGAGTGGCGCTATGGCAGGACAACTCTTCGAAACCTTTGCCGTCAGCGAGATACTCAAGAGCCACCAAAATGCAGGTGAAGACTTTCGCAACATCTTCTTTTACCGTGACACCGAAAAGCGTGAAATAGACCTCGTCATACGTTCAGGCCGCTCACTTCACCCCATAGAAATAAAAAAGACCGCCAACCCGCGACGCGAGATGACGAGCAGCTTCAAAGCACTGGATGCTTTCAGCCTCGATATTGGCATAGGTGCCCTCGTTTGCATGACAAACAAATCGAACCTCCTGGCTCAAGACGTGCTTGCCCTGCCCATTGATCTCATTTAGATAGCCACCTCTACGGGACGCTCAGTAAACGGCGGAGCACGCGAAGCGTGGCCTGCCCCGCACTTGATGCGGGGTCCACACCCGCCACTACATCGCTGCGCGATTCAGCAAGTCGATGCGCTCTGCAATCCAAGTCTTGATTATTGATTGGCGCGTAACACCGATACGGGCAGCCTCTTGATCGAGCGAATCAACCATCCATTGAGGGAAGTCCACATTGACGCGCTTCGCCTCATGCCTAGGGCGCCTAAACGTCGACATGTCGAGATAAGGCGTCATGTCGACCTCCCCACTATCAAACATTTCATCAAATTCCTCAACACTTATCTTCATAGCTCAACACCTCCTCGAAATAGCATAGTTATTATATAATTTTTATACTTATTGTACTGCAGAGAGTATCTTGTCGGCGGAGTGCGTCCAGCATCCCAAACACTTCCACTAGGCTGGCAAAATTTGCAGCTCGCGCGCCTACAGTCGAACCAAGGTCCCAAAACGCACGTATCTCCCCCTCCGCAAATTGCTCGATGATAGGCAGCATGGACTTGCGTCGAGAATAAGTATGCACGATGCAGTCGCTGGAAAGCCTAAAGGTGCCTAGCTTTGAGCTGTGATGCAAGTAAAAAGGCGGGGCTGCATCAGCCACCAAATCAAAGGACTTTCCACATGGTAGCTGCTTGCTCCACAACAGGCAATGGTAATCACGCAGAGTCGGGCTGTAAGTGTCAGGATCCTTACCCCCAATCGCATCCGAATAACTCACAAATGATGTATCAATCATTTCCTTTTCCCTTCGAATCTGCGGAGAAACCCCTACCCGCCCACACCAGTAATCAGGTGGAACTTGAGGTACTTCGGAAATCTCATAAAGTAGCAATGTGGGGCAAGCGCCCGATGGAGTACATTAATTCCCAAATCATCAGGCTCACTCAATCACCATTAAGGTCGATGTCTGAAGCCAGATATTTTCCGCTCAACCAAAAAGCTGGCTTTGGAAGCCACCGCCCATCTGGAAGAACGGACCCGAATCTCTTGCCGCGGACAGTATCTTCAAAGCCATCGACTTCTACATATCTATATTTTGCCCTATTTCTGACAAAGACAAATTTGAAATCTCTTGCTTTTGGAAGATTATGCTCTACTTTAACGCCGTTTTTCTGCATCTTCAAATTGGTCTCGACACCATCATTTATCACACGTCTTGTTGCTGCCCATAGCTTTTTTCCCTCGCGCTCGACTATTTCAGCCGGCGGCTTCCAAAAGATTACCTCTCTTAACACTCTATCTACCTCAAGTCCGTTTTTGTCAGGCTCATCTTTTTGAAAAATAACCAACATTAACCTTAGGCTATTTAGATATTCGCGAAGTTCAGAAGCCTCCCAAGATTCTTCAGCTACCAAATCCATGAACTCAAATGTCAAAAGTGGCAAATCTTCCGCAAGCCTTCCGTCATGCTCAAGACAGATTGTTCTCGATGATGCACCCTGCTTTTTAAGTTCCTCTGCCTCATTCTGGTCAACCCCAAGTATGAGGTTGGTGATGCTTCTCCAGTGACTCTTGTTCCGAGTATGCTTAATTCCAAAATATAGGCAAATATCTCTGTCCGTCATCCCAATAAAGGGCACAAACAAATCGCGAATACTATTATCGAGGCCGTTATCACGCAAAATGCTAATATCACTTACAATTGGCTTATACTCAATGTCGTCTAAGTGACTCTTGAGTACTGCCTTCATATAGCTACTCTTAAAAGCAAAAGCTCTGCTTCTCGCCTTCTTCTTGCCGTCTAATGAAGGATAGTATTGAAGCTTCCAACTCTTCTCCAATGTACTACCTTTTGTACAAGCCCCTAAGTAGAGTGTATCGCCCTCTCTCAACATGTGAGCTAGACCATTTCTTACCATTGTCGAAATGTCTTCATAGTCTTGGCGAATTATTTCTAGGTCTTTCTCAGTAGGCGTGTGTATCCACACGTTTCGTATACCCTGCTTCAACCGATTATCCCTCAGCTCATCCTCGTGCTCATAGAATACAAGAAGGATTTTTTCCATCTTCTTCCACAAGGAAGAGTCTTCTAGAGTTCTAGCAATAGGCTCTCTATACGAAATCATGCAAATGACTACTCGCTCTTTGGCGGATGGCTTCCCACTCTTCAACATTTTATACGGGGTTGATTTAAGCTCGACTCCCGCTGCTGGAAAATCAGGTTCAGTCTCGGAATTCCTATAGTAGCCAAAAAACCTCTCCTCAATTAATTGTCCTAAATTCCCCTTTCCTTTCCCCTGCCCAAAATATCTATCTTCTTCAAAAAAGTTCTTAGGTTTTTCTGTATCAGTCGGAAAGCGATTTAGTGAAAGTATGTCATTGAAAGTAAGTCCTTCAAGGAGCTTACCTACTGATTCGATGCTTTGAGGACATGACTCATCCATGGATTCAAGTGCATCAAGAATTCTCTTTCTCTCAGCAGCTTGAAGCATATTCTATTCGACCGCCTGATGTCGTCTGGCAATCTCTTTTCCAATTTGGCGAACGATGCCTACAACCAGTGCGTTCCCAATGCAGAATGCGCGCTGCGCATCTGTCATGCCTGTGCCAGTCCACCCTTTGGGAAATCCACTCAATACATCAAGTTCGTCAGGTACTAGACGACGAAATTTTCCTGATTCGGTAACTACAGCGTGTTTTGCTCTAGATGCAGACCCCCCCCCTCAGATGTGAGGATAGTACGTGCAGGCCTGTTGAGTGGATCAGGGAAAACCATACTTCCCTCTGCGTAAATGTATTCGTGCCCCGTAGTCTTATTCATGCGGGGTATCTTTTTACCACCCTTGTGATATTTCCACTTTTCGATGGCATCTTCTGAAAGGTAAAACTCTTCTGGAACTTCATCTTCACAGACAAGAGCGCTTTCCAGGGTATGACTCTTCCCAGAATACTTTGCTTGAACTCTCGCCGTAACGATGTGGCAGTGTTGCATTACGCCGGCATTAAGAAAGGGTGATGTACTTTTGCCATGTCCAAAGCTAGTGCTCACCTCATAAGGATCATTAGGGATTTCGAATTCACTGTAGCATAGGTTTTCTGAGGTGATGGGCAGAGCTTTTGCCTCGACACCATCAGCAGATAGCCTCTTTTCTAAATCCCATTTCTCGTCTGTCAGCTCTGCATAGATAAACACGCGGCGCCGGCGCTGAGGGTAACCATAGTCAGCAGCATTGACGTCGCGCCACTCTACGGAATATCCCAGGTTCGCTAGACAGCTGAGCATGATAGCAAAGTCTCTTCCGCGCTGATCTTTAGGGGACTTGAGCATTCTGTCGACGTTTTCCAGAAGTAAGTACTTGGGTCGCTTGTCGCCATATAGCGACAGCATACGATAGATTTCCCACCACAGTACACCCTTTTTGCCACGCAGACCTTTAGCCTGTGGCAAGGGTCGCGCCACGGAGTAATCTTGACAAGGAAACCCACCCACCAACATCTCGCACTCGGGAAGCTGCCTGACACCAGCTTCAACCTCATCGAGGACAACCGCCAAATCTTCATTAATCATGTTTTCAGCAGGAATTTTCTTAGCGAAACGCTCTTGATAGCACTCGAAAGCATATTGCTTCTTTGGTGAGCCAGGAGGCTCCCATTGGTTCGCCCAGACGACTTTGAAGCCGTTATTCTTCCACTTGGCTCCCCGAAAGTTCACACCCTCGAGCCCAACATGAAAGCCTCCCACGCCAGCAAAAAGCTCCACAACCCGAATGGGTTGCACTAGATTTTTAACAGTATTTGCTGGTTTTTTGATCGCCATAACCAAAGCATTTTAGCGATCTATTCACCCTATTTGATTAATACCCTCTAAGATCTCACAATCCGTAGATCAGAGAGGGGGATCCAGCTTTTGCACTCATTATGAATACATATTGTTCAGCAATGAGTTTATCAAGGAGCTGCCTCTCGAAGAAATGAGTCTGATTGCTGGTGCTGGATTAACCAGCGCCGACTCAAGACCACTCTTTGCTTCTTCCAGCTCATCCTTGGTGGGGTATAACGCTCTTTCAAGATATGTTTGGCAGTATGACTGACCCTCTTTCTCATACTCATATAGCGTCTTTAGACCCTTGCCGCGATTGGAGGGCAAGTCTAAGAACATTATATTTCCAATGGCTCCACCTGGGATTTTATACCTTTTGTAGAATTGGTCGAGAAAGCCTCTTCTGGTAAGAATATGTTCATATTCATATCTTTGTTCGTTGAGAGTACATGCATAATAGGATGTGAAAACAGCCACTATTAGTTTTTGCACCTTTCCGATGTTGATTGAGGGTCTCTCAACTTCATCACTGTGCCACTCAATCAGTGCATTCTCCAACCTTTGCCTGTCTAATGACCTTAGGTATCTATTCTCTCCACCATCAACGTATATTTGTGCAATCTTTGAATCCCCTGTGCCGGACCAATACCCTGTTACGGCATCAAATAGCAGGTAGAATATGAAATTTCTGCGAGCCTTATCATAATTCACCATATAATGAGATGTCGGCTCGAGCACTTGCACATCTGAAAGATTTCTGTACTTTATGGTCCAAAGGGATGCGAACATAGAAATGACCTGAAAGTCAGAGATAGCCGATGACTCATAGGCATCATTTACACCAGGCTTCCGAAGCTTCTGCTTGAGGGTATCGTTGATATCTTTATAAATATTTAGCACCTCATTCGTAAGCCTTTCAACAAATTGCTCATCCTTCAATAAGTCAGCTTTATTCACCAATTCATGAAGCTTTCGATTGTCTACTTTTAGCGCGATTGCAGCACTTGTGAAGCCGACTACATTTTTTAACTCTCCGGTCTCGCTGCTTTTCCCGAAAAACAGCGCTGGGTTCTTTGATACTATAAGCGACCCTAGCGCTCCACAGAATTCTGAAAGATTGATCTCTCTATCTTCTTGCATCTGAAGTGGATCGTAATCGACAATTTCCAGCTCGCGATCGGAAATTAAAGAATCGTAACGATGTATCACATTATCAAGGAGCTCTTGGCTTGCTGGCCCCTCACTTAGCTTTACAGTGTATCCATACCACTGTGCCGCAAAAACCTGATACTTAGTCAGCTTTTTTCCACCACGGTTTAGGTTTGAAAAGACCTCAGCAAGCTGCGTCTCATCTCCCAAAAACTCAATGTAAGGTATGTCCACATTATCAATGTTCAAATATGACTTTACGTCAGAAATTAGCTCACCCTGGAGTCTGGTCAGCTCATCACCCTTCGCTGCAGTCACCATATTCGAAAATTCACTATTTATCTGATCCCTAAGATAGAATGTATCAGAATCATCAAGCGAAATTACAACCTCTCTAAGTACTGCTGATATCTTTGCCTCATACTCGCTCATTGTTGCCTGAGGAATTTTCTCCCGCTCATCAAACAGTATACTGAGTACCTTTTGTAGAAATTCACCCTTAATCGGATAATACAACGACGGATTTGACTCAAAGTCCATCATCGTCGAATACCTCTGCAGTCCATCAATCAATGTGAACCTGTCGGAATTATCGTTTTCGTCAGCACCATATTTGTACAATAAGATTGAGCCGAATGGAAAGCCATTGTGAAGCGTCTCGATAAACTCTCTCTTTTCATTCTTGCTCCATACAAGTCTTCGCTGGTATTTTGGAAGCTTAATTTTGCCCCTCAGCATGCTTAAACTCATTTTGTCTGCACGATATAAAGCATGGCGATCGTTAGTCATATTGCACTCCCAAGAATCTGGATGAACACTTATCCTATTAGATCATGACGTTTGCGACGGATCAAGATCTGCGAAAAAAATGCATGAGACATAAATGCTCGCTTCCGCCACCAATGCCACCTGTGCTGAAGTGAGATTGCCGAGTTCGAGCGTGATTTTTTTGAGCGATCATAAAAGAAGGTCAAGGGCGAGATTCCGCGTCGGGGTGCAGCGAGTGTGGTCATGATATTGACAGACGCTGACGCGAGGCACTTCGGTGACGATTAGATTGACTGCGTCATCACTGCGCTCCGTTCGCCAGGGCATGCGCAAGCGATGCCCGCTCACTATGCTTGCGTTGCGGGTTAAGCCCGCAATGACGGGAATGGATGTCGCGCTGGTGGGTGGGTGGTGTGGGCGTGCTCCCCCAATTAAGCTTTATTTGTTAATGCCAGTTGAGATGAGAGAGCGTGTATACTTGCCAGCTTTTCGTAACTTACAAATTCGACTCTCTGGCGAATGTCGTCGAAGATAGTTCGATTGATGACATCGTGGAATTTGCTTTCTCGATACTCATCGGCAACAATCTGAAACGATGCGTTGAAGTCCTGTAGCTCATAGAATTTTGTCAGCGAATTGAGTATATCGGTCGAGTGCTCGATTTCGATAAAGGCGCTGGGCATACGCCTTTCGTTAAACCAGACAACGTCAACTGTTTTCGCATATCTGAGCAGCTCTGGGTAGGCGAAGGGCTCGATGTCATTTAGTGAGCTTACGCTAGAGAGCGGCTTTCCCACGAAAAGCCGGTTCTTGTCCTGGTTCGGCACGTAGGTTGACTGGTCTTTGTAGTTCCCGACCTCGACCGCCAGACCCTGATAGTAGGAGTGTGAAAAGTCTTCTTTTTGCGCGTCTGCAACGGTGGCGATGTTGAGCTTGCTGAGGACCTCTGGTTTTTGTTCTTCGAGGGCCCAGAGCCCTGGCTTTATCTTGAAGAACGCAGGATTGTCTTGAACGATTCTTCTGACTGAGGCCTCGGGTGTTTTTGACTTCCAGCGCGAGTAGTCCATCGCTGCATTGAGTTGCCCGAAGGTGGCAAAGCCGCCGAGCTCCTTCATTTTTGCTATGACCTGTTGTGCCTGCGTCACTGTGACATCACCTCGCTGGTTGCCGCTATTCGTATGTGGCAAGTTTACCCTATGACGAGCGCATGGTGGCTGGGCTAGAGGAGCAGGCGGTAGGGTCATTGAGTCGATATTTGTTTTGCTTAGAGTTCGTGCCATTCGAGTTCGTTGTTGTTGGCGACCGCCATTTGGGATGATGTGATGTTGCCGGGTTCGAGGACGAATTCGCAGTCGCGGTATTTCTGGCGGGCGATGTCGAGTGCTTCTTCGGGTGATTGTGCAATGACGGTAAATGCTTCTGAGATGGTTTCTTCGATTATGATTTCGTATTCTTTCATGGGGGTTGCTCCAATCAATTTTTGATCGATCGTATCAGAATGGCGCGTAAGGTCAAGGGCGAGGTTGCGGGCGAGCGGGGGCGCTCGCCCCTACAGATGGGCGTACGCGGCAAGGGTTTTCGGGTGCTGTGCGCCCGTTTCTGGTCCTGTGGCGTGAGCCACAGGTGCATGGGGTTAAGGGCGAGGTCAAGGTCAAGGGCGAGATGCTGCGTCGGAGTGCGGTATGACAAGGCACGGGCCGCAATGACGTGACTACAACCGGCGGGTTGCTGGATTGGACGTGCTCCCCCGCTTGAGCAGTTGGATTAAATGCGTACTACTCATCCCTTAGCGTGTTCGCAGGTAGACCATTGATATCCTTTGCATTAAGATGACTGATAACAGGCTTTCCTGTATCTTTTTCAATCTGTTCACGAGCGACCTTTGCGGCAGTAGAACCTTTGACAGCAACTTGAGCACTTTCATCAAAGCCATCTGGCTGCGTCTCGACTGAGATGTCGGTTGTCGCTGCTTCGGCTAGCATGTTGAGGATTAATTCCGTGTTGGTCATATTATCGCGCAGGCTTTCTTTACGGAGACCTTTGTGATGTTTATAATCGCGGGTAGTCATCCCGCTCCATGTTTTGGTCATCAGGTCAGTCAAGATGGCATATTCTTTACCCTGTTTGACCGCTTTCATCCCACTGGTCAGTAAGCGCTTTGCGAACTTCGATCGATTTGATGCGCTGATTAATCCAACACTCACTGTGTCCGAGGCGACGATAGTTCATGATGGCTTTGTCGATTGACAGTTCTGGATCGACCGCTTCATCAAGAGCCGCGCTGCCCATTTTGGCAAGCCAAAGCTTGAAGGATTCGGCCTTTGGCGAGGGAATTGATTGGATGAGTCGGAGGACTTGCTCGGTGTCTGCAACGTCTGTTTTGTATCGCTTACCGTCTGCAGCCTCTAGCTTCAGTTGCCTACAATTTGTAAGCAACTGGTTTGCTCCCTCATTTTTCAGCCTCTTTTTTAAAACAGCCCAGTATGTACTCGCACCCCTTTGAGTGTCTTGATCGGTGAGCACTGAAACAATGTCTACGATTGAGAAGTAATACTTTTGAGCCCCCTCATCCCAGACGGCCCGAACGGGTTGATCTTCAAAAAGCTTGATTTTTTGGCTGGCATTTTCCATAATATCGATCCCAACTGACCCCAGTTATTATTGATAAGTTTAATTGTCACTGATTCTGAAACACATTGTAAGCGAACAAGCTGTGGAGATTTAACGCATACCTGTTTCGCACAAAAAGGTGTGTAGAGTATCGGGATTACTGCTTCGCCACTGGGCGGCTGTAGTCCCAAAGAGTGCAACATTGAGGAGGTCTGCTTCACTGGCGTGACGTGATGTAATGAGAATGGAGGGCGAGCGGAGTTGTGCTCAGGAAAAGACGGTTGGGGACTAGAGGTTTTCGGGTGCTGTGCGCCCGTTACTGGTCCTGTGGCGTGAGCCACAGGTGCATGGGGTTAAGGGCGTGGTCAAGGTCAAGGACGAGATTCCGCATCAGGCGCGGCGAGCGTCGTCATGATATAGACAGACGCTGACGCGAGGCGCTTCGGTGACGATTAGATTGACTGCGTCATCACTGCACTCCGTTCGCAAGGGCATTCGCAAGCGATGCCCACTCACTACGCTTGCGTTGCGGCTCGGGGGCCGCAATGACGGGAGTGGACATCGCGCTGGCGGGGGCTGGTGTGGGCGTGCTCCCCCGCTTTATTTCTTGTATATGTTGGCGCGTGAGCCAACCTTTACGACAAGCACCCTGAACTGACCATCATTGATGTCTGCGATAATGCGGAACTTGCCCACTTTGTAGCGCCAGAGGTTTTCATATTCCCCTTCGAGGGCGCGACCGAAGAGTCGCGGATTTTCGCAGTCGTGGATATTGGTTTCGAGCCACCTTAAGAGACGTTTTTGTACGGGCGCGTCAAGCTTCTTAAATTGTTTTTCAGCCTTAGGGTCGAAGCTCCACGTGAACTTAGGCTCCATACTGCCTGAGCATTTCTTCGCGGCTGATAGGCTTATTGTTTTCGCGAATAACAGCGACGGCATCGTGATAATCCTCTTCGTCCTGCAGCTTTTCTGTGAGTAAGTCAACGACGTAGGCGTTAAATGACACGCCCTGGAACTGAGCCTCTTCTTTTACGCGGTTGAAGAGGGAGTCCTTCATTCTGAGAGATGTATTGACTGTTGCCATAGTTGCACCTTTCGTTAAGCAAGTTGTGAGAGTATTGTACCACACCTGTAATACTCCATCGTGACAGGACGCGTGGGTGGCTTGGACGTGCTCCCTCGCTTATTCGTAAATTTTTCCTCTGTGTCCAATGTCGATGATGTAGATGGTGACCTCGTTATCTTTGATGTTTGCGATGACTCGGTAATTGCCAATACGATAGCGCCAAGCGCCCGCTTGCTTGCCCGTGAGGCTTTTGCCCTGGAGGCGCGGATCTGCAGTTTCAGCAAGGTTCTTTCTTATCCAGCGCAGAATGCGAGCCCTAACCTGGTGGTCCATTTTGGACAGTGCCTTATCTGCTCTTTTCGAGAAGACAACGTGATAATGCTGCGTCATGCGAGACCATACTTTTGCTCGATTTCATCGAGTGAATAGCTGATGGGGTCTTTTTCGAATTCCGCCTTTGCCTGTTTGTAAGCTTCAAGGTCGTATTCATCCTCGATGCGGTCGAGTATGGCGAGCCGAATGACGTCGGAAACAGAGCGCCTTTCCTGAGCGGCGTATTCTTTTATGATGCGCGCATCTTCTTCGTTGAGTCTAAGTGTGATGACTGACATGGTGCTCCTCTGCGGCTGGATGATTACATTGTAAGCGATTGCATACATTGTATTCATTTTGTCTCTTGAAGTCAAAATTGGGTGAGGATTTGGGTCAGAGCGAGATTCCGCATCGAGGGGTGGCATGACAGAGTTGAGGCGGCGTGACAAAGCTTGTGTGGACGTGCTCCCCCGCTTAGCATCATTTCCTGGATGGCTGGTTGAGGAGGGATTCAAGGTGGGTGATGTGGATGCGGGTGGCAGCTTTGAGGCCTTGTGTCGTCGTGCTTGATTTGAGGCGCGTGCGATAGTCAGTCGTAGCTGTGAGGAGCTCGTGTTCGAGTGCCGTGGTGGATGGCGGCTTGCTGGGATTGGTTGTTGTGTCCGCGTCGGTGCTCTTGCCGAAGGTTCCCGCATCGATGGAGCGTGCGACGTCTTTGACTTCTGGGCTTGGTGCGGTTCCCAGCTGGGTGAGCCGTTTGCGGCTGATGCGGGCTTCGCCGTCGATTATCTTGCGCTTTGCTTCTTTTGAAGTCTTGCCGATGGCCGTGATTCCGTCGGCAACCTTTTCTGCAGCAACAACGGTTGATCTTGCTAGGCCATGCTGGTTTCCCAGTATTTCTGCGGTTCTACCTTGCTGTGAATTAATCAAGTTCCGATTTTCGGAACTTGATTCTTCTGCGCCTGTGACCTGCGTGTTTTCGTTCTCTCCTCCCTCTTTTTTGCGACCGGCACCTGTGCGTAGACCGCCGCGCACCTTTTTGGCTGCTTTATACTGCAGCCCGAGGAAGTAGGTAAACTGCAAGGGTGAGAGGTTTCGGCGTGCGATCTGGGTGGTGATCATCCAGATGATGACGTCTTCGCGGGTGGGGAATTCAAGTTCAGTTGTTTTGAAGGGCAGGTCGTGTTTTTGTGCGATGCCGTAACGGTTATGACCATCGATAAGTATGTCGTGGCCTTTCCAGATGACGATGGCATCGCGGATGCCATGCTCAAGGATGCTTGCTTCAAGCGCTGTATGCGATTCTGGGTCGAGGCGTGGTAGAAGGAACTTGAACTCTTCATCGATGATGATTTTGGGGGCTGCGCTGTGGGTGGTGACGGCACTTGGTGACATGGGGCTACCTCACAATCTGGTGGAGGCGGTCCATGGATTTGATGATTTGATTATACGCCTTATTGGGATGCGGGAGGCGAGGGCTAGGGCATAAGGTCAAGGACGAGATTCCGCATCAAGTGCGGAATGACAAGGATGGGGTGCGGAATGACGATGCAGGTGTGGACGTGCTCCCCCGCTTGAAAAGGCGAACAGGACATGTCTGAGGAGCGTGATACAGTAGTTGTGTTGGTTGACTGGCTTGCAGTTCGAGCCGTAAGCCTAACTCTTTTCTACGGAAGACAGTTAGCCAGCTTCATTGATGGTGGCTGAATCGAAGGAGTTGAGGGTTATGAGCAAGAGCACTCAAGTTGCAATTTTTCAAAGCGGAAATCAAGATGTCGTACTGACGGTCGACCCAAGCGGAAGCACAATATGGGCTACGCAAGCGCAGATAGTTGACCTCTTTGGAGTTGATCAATCGGGTGTTTCTAGGCATATCAGGAATATTTTCTCTGACGGCGAAGTGAACGAGAAATGCAATATGCAAATAATGCATAATAGCAGCTCAGACAGGCCGGTTAGTCTCTACAGCCTCGATGTGATACTTTCTGTTGGGTACAGGGCAAGTTCAGCAAGAGCGATTGAGTTTCGCAAGTGGGCTAATGCTGTTCTGGGCAACTACATCATCGATGGAGCTGCTGTTAATGCGAGACGACTTGAAGAGATCGGCAAAGTCGTGAGCATCTTGAACCGTTCAAATGAGGAGCTGATTTCTGGTGTTGCTAGCGTGCTTGAGCAGTATTCTGATGGCCTGAAACTGCTTGAAAGCTATGATGCAAAGTCGCTGGTTGCCCCCAAGGGTACTACTGACTTGCGAGAATTAAACTACGAAGAGGCCCGCGAACTAATAGATAGCATGCCCTATATGCGAGAGAGTGACTTATTTGGACGCGAGAAGGATGACTCCTTCAAAAGTGCATTAGCGACCGTATATCAGACCTTTGGCGGGCATGACCTCTACCCTTCGGTACAGGAAAAGGCTGCCAACTTACTGTACCTGATTATCAAGAATCATCCCTTTAATGACGGCAATAAGCGTATTGCAGCCACGATGTTCGTATACTTTTTGAGCCTCAATGGGGCTTTGATTGATGAAAGCCAGCGACCCTTGATTGCAAATAATACTCTTGCGGCGATTACTCTGATGATTGCCCTGAGCAAGCCTGACGAAAAAGAGATGATGTGCTTGCTGGTGATGAATATGCTCAAGGGTGAACTTGCGGCTTAGAAGAAGATTCCCAGGCTGAGCTCGATGGTGATGCAGTTGGGTTTCGGGTGCTGTACGCCCGTTACTGGTCCTGTTGCGTGAGCCACAGGTGTATGGGGTTAAGGGCGTGGTCAAGGTCAAGTCAAGGGTGAGATGCCGCGTCGGAGCGCGGCATGACAATGCTGGGTGCGGCATGTGATGGGTGGCTTGGACGCACTCCCCCCGTATATGGACGTGCTATTTAACCTTGCCGACTGTTTTCACTGTGCTCCAGGGTCCGTAGTTCTTTATTCCTGACACTGTTTTGTAGGCGCGGACTTTTGCATAGTAGGTCTTGCCCTTTTTGAGTTTTGGGACAAGGGCTGTGGTCGCAGTTTTCTTATTAATGGTGTAGGTTTTTTTGTTTTGAGTGCAAGCTTTGTTGGTGCCCAGCTGGACTTGGAATCCGCTGGCTCCTGACATGGCTGCCCAGGTCACTTTTACTTTAGAGGCACCGGCGGGCTTTGCCGATTTGATGCCGACTTTTTTGGGCTTTGGTGCAGGCTCCGGTGCTGGTTTTGGTGCGGGTGCTGGTGCGGGTGAGGGTGCGGGAGCGGGCTTTGCAGCGCCTCCTGCGAAGCTGTCAATGCTGCCAGATCGCCCGACGTCGATTCTGCTGCTGCCGTTATAGCCCAGCGTTATGACCGTTGTGCCGTTAGCGCAGGTTCCATATTTGGTGTAACCATGTGCCGTCATGCGGTCAAGTACTGCCCTTGCAGGAAAGCCATATTGGCTGGCGGGAGATCCCACCGTAGACATGACGGCGTAGCCTTTTGTAGAACCGTTTTTGAGCGCAGACAGCAAGGCGTCAGAAGAAGAGGTGTTTGATCCATGGTGACCAGCAATGTAGAAGCATATGGGTGCATTACCCCTTTGCGCACGATAGCTGGCAATTTTTGCCAGGGCATCCGCGCGAGCGTTCGCATTGTTGTTGTCCTCGAGATCGCCCGTAATGAGAATGCGGTTTTGACCGTATTCGAGTATGGCGATTACCGAATTGTCGTTGGTGTTGGGGTAATTGTGCTTTGTGTCGAGAATGGTGAGGGTGACGTTATCCCACAAGGAGACTACTTCGGCTTTTGCTTGGTCATAGGCCCTTCCCTTTGCCGTTGCAGATGCTTCGAAGTTTTTGAAGGCGTTGCTACTGCCCTTATCCCCGTAGATAGTTCTGTCGACATTGAAGGTGTTGTAAACGCCGGGAAAGCCGCCCACGTGGTCTGCGTGGGAGTGTGTGGCGATGGCCAGCTCGATAGAGCCCTCGACGTAGGGGCGAATATAGCTTTCTATGCTTGTGTATTTCGAGCTGGGGACATCGCCCGCATCGACGAGCACTTCTTTGCTTCCCGCCTTGATGAACACAGACTGTGCGTCGCCGCATTCAATGACATGCAGCTTTACCTCGCCCGTGTGAGTCACGGCAATTGCCGTAGTGGCGCAGACGACGTTGCCTGCAACTGCGGCAAGGAGCAGTGCTGCGGCTATTGCAGAAGTGACGAATCTGGGGCGAAGCTTTGTTGCTGCGTTCATGCTTGTGTTCACGTGACCTTCTTTCGCACTGTTCGAAGATTCTGTCTTTTTGGCGCGGAGCGTGCCTGCACACTGAGTGAGGGGAGTTGCAGCGTGCGCGCCCATGGGTTTGTTGGCTAGCATAGTTGTGATGTTGTTATTGATAAGTTGTGTGTATTATTTGCAGACGAACTATATTACACACAATTTCTGCCGTGCGCAAGCCGCTAAACATACTTTTTCCCGAGTGCATGATCGCTAAAGCGCGCATGTCGTCTGACGAGGGATCTTTGTGTACGAAGTACCGCAAAATATGCGGCGAGTGTCGTCATGAAATAGGCTGATGCTGACGCGAGGCGCTTCGGTGACAATTAGACTGCGGCTCGGGGGCCGCAGTGACGGAGTTGAAACAGCCTGCCCGTTGCGAAGCACCGGATACTGGTCCTGTGCGTAAGCACAGGTGCATGGGGTTAAGGGCGTGGTCAAGGGCGAGACCCAGCATCAACGACACGTAGTGAGGAAAGTTCGCTTGCGAAACTTTCAGAGCGAAGTGCAGTGATGGCGAAGCCAAGTCCGGGGTGACAATGCTGGAACAGCATGACAGGTGTAAGCTCGCGCTGGCGGGTGGGTGGTTTGGACGTGCTCCGCCGCTTTGCTTGAAGCTGATTAAAGGTCGATTTCCTGGCCGGGCTCGATGATGATGCGGTTGGGGGCGGTGAACTTTTCGGCTTTTGCGCGGTCGAAGAGGGCGCCTGGTTTCATATGGACGGGGATGTTGTGGGCGGCGCCGATGAGGGCTGCGGCTTTGGCGGCTTCATCGGGCCCCATGTTGAAGATGCCGTCGATGGGCAGGAGCGCGTAGTCCAGCTTGAGAGCAGCGAAGTCTTTCATCTGGTCCGTCGTTGAGGTATCGCCGGATGCATAGATTTTCGTGTCATCGACCGTGATGAGGTAGCCGACGCATTTTTTGGGGTTGTGCATGAGGTTTTTCGCCATGACTGATTGGATGTGGACGCCGTGGCTATCAAAGCTGTTGTGGGTGCCGCCTGCCAGGGCTTCAAAGTTGGTGATAACGCTGCAGCCCGGCTTTTGCGTGACGAGCTCTATTTTATTGTGGTCACGGTGCTGATGGGTGACGAGGATAAGATCTGCGGGTAGCTCGTAGCCGTCGCCTGCAAAGGGGTCGACGTAGATGACGGTGCCGTCTGCGGCGGTGATGCGATAGCTGCCGTGTCCTTGGTAGTAGAGTTTTGCCATGGTGCTGCCTTTCGTTGTGGGTTCAAAGGAATAGCTCCAGCGGATGCTGGACTCTCACGACTATTCGAAGGTAGGTTTTAGCTTCTTTTTTACGCAGTCAGCAAGATAGAGATTAATCAGCGTTTGATAGGGAACGCCGGTTTCTGCTGACTGCTCTTTGAAGTAGTCTATCGTACTGATATTGAGGCGAATCGTTATTTGCTTCTGCATTTTTTTTGGAATAGGGCTCGGTTGGGCATTTGAAAAATCGTATTCACTTCTCATACTCTGTCCTTTCTGAAATTCTGATATTGAACCCGCTCATTCTTTGTTGCTTTTCTGGCAGAGATTATTCTTGTTGTCGTCCCACTCGAAAATAATTGCTTCTGTAAACATATTATACATCTCCTGTAAATATCATTGCAAGAGTCTTTGCAGGAAGATTAACATGCAGACATTTACGCGGGATTAAACGAAGATGAAAGATAGATTAAAAGATCATTAACTATTCCTTAAAGAAAGATGAAAGAAGATGAAAGAGCGTCGTGAACTAGCGGTTGTACAGTTGGTCGCGTAGGCTTTGGATTTGCTCGTCTGTCAGGCCCAGTTCGTGTGCTTTGGCTAGAGCCTCCTCGCGACTGGCACCCTGCATATCCCGGTACAGCATCAGCAACTGCCAGTAAGACAGCCCCGTTTCATCCATGACCATTTGAATGGCCGACTGCTGCGCGCTGTCACCTGCCGCATCACTGCCGTCTGCACTACTGTCGCCTGAATAGCTGCTAACCGCCGTGGTCAGCTGCGTGTGGGTGCTGTAAAGAAAAGTCGCCGCAATCGCTACGGGCACCAGAATGATGGCAAGTGCAATAGCAAGCCCAATCCACAGACCTTTGCGGCTCTTTGGCGGATGCGCATCAAGCCCTCGCAGCTCGCGGCGACGCTGCTCTTGCTGCGAGCTGGTACCCCATCCCTGCTGACTTTCAGGTGTGGACGCCCTCCCCCGCTGGCGCGACGGCGCGGATGATGTACGTCCTTCAGAGCGATCACCATGAGTACGAATGGGTCCTCTGCTTCTGGTATGGGGGTCTTGCGACATGGGGTATGCCTCTTTCGGGGTTTGGGTGCAGGGGATTAATTTAAGCATGCTACTGCGAGAAACGCCAGACTAAGATCTGTACTGCAGGTGCAGGCGAGCTAGGCTGCTTGCAGCAGGATGCTAACCTCGAAGAGGTCGCCGCTGACGGCTACGGCAAGCTCGCCGCCCATGAGCTCGGTCAGGCTTTTGGCGATGTGCAGACCAAGGCCGCTGCCTTCAGACTGGCGGGCTGCGTCGCCGCGAATGAACTGCTCGGTTAGATCGCCGCCCGTTTGGTCCAGGTGCTGCGCCGATATGTTTTTCAGGGTGAGTTTGACCACCTGTGCCGCGGTTTCGGTCGCTTCAAGATTTGAGCCTGCTGCTGTAGCGTCTGCCATCTTATCTACTGTTGCATCTGCCGCGACCTGGTCGATTGCAGCAAAGATGCGGGTGCCTGGCAGTGCATATTTGCTTGCATTGGCGTAGAGGTTTTCGAGCACGCGCCACAGCTGCTGCGGGTCTGCACTGACCGTGAGGCCTTCATCGTCGGGGTCGAAAACGAAGCTCAAGTCCTTTTCTGCAAAGCGGTCATCGAATTCACCTGCTACCTGCCAGACCGCTTCTGCCAACTTGACAGGACGGACCACCACAGCGACGTTGCCCGTAGACGCCTTTGATGCTTCCAGCAAGTCAGCAGTCAGGGTCTTCAGGCGGGCAGATTTGCGGTCAAGTACCTCGGTGTATTCTGCGAACTTCTGGTCAAACTCCGCATCCTGTGGTGACAGCTTTTTTAGCAAGTCGCTGTAATTGATAATCGAGGTCAGTGGGGTTTGCAGGTCGTGTGACACGTTAGTGATGAGCTCTGATTTGAAGCGTTCGGCGCGCAGCTTTTCTTCGTTTGCCCGCTGGTACTTGCGGTCGTATTCTGACGAAAGCGAATACAGAAAGCTGTTCAGGTAGCAAACGCCGACAATCAGCAAGGCCGTCACGCTGGCACTGGGGAGGTCAAAACGGCCCCAGAAAGCCTGATTTGCCTGCGACCAGAACATGACGATGCTGTAAACAAAGAGGAGCGTTATCAGCACCGTGATGGTCATGTTGATGGGCTTGCGGATGAAATGAATCACGCGCGACCACAGGGCTAGAAAGTACAGCACGGGCATGGCGGCAATAGTCGCCATCATCACAGCTGCCTCGCGACTGAAGGTCGATATGAAGGGAGACCTCTCTGCCGCACCCAGCATGGCGTAGGAATTAATCACCAGCAGTGCCGCCACAACGGCAATCATGATGGCTGCGACCTGCAGGGTATTTTTGTCAATCTTGTAGTTGTTCATGTGAGTTTTACCACCTTATAACCCAGGCCGTAGATCATCTTCAGGTACTGCGGCTCTTTAGGGTTGACTTCGATTTTTTCGCGGATGCGACGGACGTGGACCGATACGGTTTTCGATACTTCAAACGCGGGCTCATTCCAGACGGATTCATAGATTTGATTAGCGGAAAAGACCTGTTCGGGGTGTGAGATCAGCAGCTTCAGGATTTGGTATTCTAGGGCTGTCAGCTTGACTTCGGCCTCTGCCAGAGTGACGCGCTTTTTCACGTCGTCCAGTATGAGGTCGCCGGTTTGATAGATGCCTGCTTGCGGCTTGCTGGTCTGATCGCCCTCGCCCGTTTTGCTGTCGGCCGCACCCGCATCTGCACCTGCGTCCAAGCCACCCAGGCGCGCATAACGGCGCAGCGTCGCCTTGACCCGCGCAATCAGCTCGACGGGATTGAAGGGCTTCGTGATGTAGTCATCCCCTCCCATGTTCAGCCCCAGAATGCGGTCCGTGTCTTCGGCTTTGGCCGACAGAAAGACGATGGGCACATTGCTGCGGTCGCGAATACGCACAGCCGTCTGAATGCCATCAAGCTGCGGCATCATGACATCCAGCAGCACCAGATGCACGTCAGTATCACCCAGCACCTGCAAGGCCTCCAGCCCGTCTTGCGCCTGCACAACGCCGAAGCCCTCCTGGCTCAGATAAATCTCGAGCGCATTGCGAATGTCTGCGTCGTCGTCAGTGATGAGTATCGTGTAGTCGCTGTTGTTCATGTCGTCTCTTATTCCCAGGCGGTCACGATGTGGCCGCCTCTATTGTCGGTCGAATAGCTAAAGCCAGGCGCATCATCAGAGGGAGTGCGTCCATTGCTGTTGCTGCTGCCAGCTTCAGTCTTGTTGTTAGGCACATATACTACGCCATTTTCTGCTGCCTGATAACGAACCTGATAGCTTCGTGCACCAATAGTAAGGTCAAAGCCACCCCTTTCTGCTAGCTGCTGCAGGTACTCCTCGAGCGTCAGATTGTGCTGCGCCATGTACCAGGCGTGCGGGACGCCAACGTAACGAAAGTGCCAGGGCTCGAAGGCGATACCGGTGATGTCTTTCGTCCCAGCTGGATAGCGCAGAATCAAACCGTAGCGCCAGGCGTTGTCTGCCAGAAACTGCTCTTCTGCCGATGTGCCGTCGAGCTGCTCGCTCAAGGGGGCATGGCGCTGTGCCAAATTGGTCGGGACGATGTCTGCTGCAAGACCACTGTGATGCTCACTGTGACCAGGAGGCTGCACGAGGCTAGGGTCTGCCATCTGCTGGTACAGTTGATTCTGACGCTCGAGGCTGCGAAAGCCGCTGGCGATGTGAAAGGGTCCGTATCCTGCTGCTCGCGCAGAATCCAGCAAGCCTGCGACTGCTGCCAGCGCATCTGGGCGCATCAAGATGCCGTCTTGCGCCACAGGTAATAGGGGTGCAACGGGGACCAGATCTGCCTGAACAGGAATAGTGCTGATGGCGTGATCTGTGTTTATGAGCTCGAAGGTGTGCGTGTTAGTGAGCTCGCTTACCGGGACAGCCGTATTAAAGGGTGCGTTGTTGTGCGCGAAGTCTGTTGCATCGCCCTCTACATCTTCCGGTGCCAAATCACCCGCAGTAGCAGCCGCTGCCGCGACACGGTAGCTGCCGTCGCCTGGGCGCAGTGCCGAAATGAGAGCAGGAGTATCAAGGGCTGATGTGAGGCTCGCCACACCTGATGCGATGACAACCGCTATGACAGCTGCCAGCAGAATCTGGCGCAAGCTTCGTGTCTGGGCTGCCTTTTGGCGACGCCTGCGAATGCGCTCGCGCCTCGCCGGACTGAGCTCGCAGCTCAAATCCGCATGCCCTGCAAAGGAGCCTGATTGCCGCCCTGTTATGTGAGTACTGTTTTCCATGCACCCCAGACTAGAGGGCAAAGTCAAAGTTGGAGCACCAGAAATATTACAACAATGTTAAGAAGTCCCTGGCGGAGTGCGTCCATGCTATCGCGACTCATCACACTGAGTGAGCGGACGGGCGGGGACGCACGCCCCTACAAACTCTGCATGCGTCTCAAGCCTTGTATCTGCGCCATTTTGGCATATTTGGAGTAGATATTTTTTGAGTGGCGTGGATAAAGGTGGCGGAGGGAGGCGGAGTACGTCCATGCTATCGCATTTTAGTTGACCTCGAAGGGGTTGAGGCGCCGTGTGAGGTGCCAGCCGCTGCAGTCATTGCAGCGATATTTGGCAAGGGGCGGTGTCGTGAGGTCACGGGCCGCTTCTGCGATGGCAGCATCTGCCTGTTGTGCCGTGTAGACGCGCTTGCCTGAGGTGCGACAATACATCCCTTCGCGCGAGGCGCTCCAGTATTCGCAGCTGGTGTCCTTCGGCGATGCAGCCTGTTTGCGGACAGGCTTTGCACCGTCGTCTTTTTTGATTTGAGTCGGCGTCGCATCAAGCAGCTGATTCATTTCATCATCTGACAGATCAGATCGCTCGAAGCTGACACCGAAATCCATCTCATCCACGCTGCTCACCTCTCTTCACTGAAGTCGTCTTGCACACCTACCATCTTACCCTGAAAGACCAAGATCCCTCGCCAGAGGTCTCATTATCACAGAAACAAACTGCGCTAGGGAAATAGGAGTTTGGAATGACGTTGATCTAGCGCAAGACCCCGGATCGAGGGTCATGGTGGGATGCTGGGTGCACTCCGCCAATTAATTAAGAGTGGTATGATGAATTCTTATCTGAGGTACAGGTGAGCTTTGGTGGATAGTGTGCGGGGAGGCATCATGGCGCTGAAGGACAAGCTGGGTAGTGCGAAAGACGGTGCGCTGGATGTGGCGGGGCTGCTGCTGGCAAAGAAGGGTCGCAGTCGCGTTGCGAGCGGTGGGATGAGCGAACACGACCGTGTCAATATTTTGATTGCGGGAAAGACGGGCGTGGGAAAGAGCAGTCTCATTAATGCGGTGTTTGGCAAGGATCTGGCGCGCACGGGGATTGGTGCGCCGGTGACTCAGTACTATGAGCGTTTCGAGCGCGCGGGCATCCCGCTGACGGTCTATGACTTCAAGGGGCTGGAGCTTGATCCGCAGGTTCAGCGCAGTGTGCGTTCTGATATCAAGAAGCTTATTGCGGCGAATCGGCGCAATGTGAGTCGCAATGATGACATTCATCTGGTGTGGTACTGCATTTCATCTGAGGGCTCGAAGGTCGAGGATTTCGAATTCGAGTTGATTCAGGATATTTCCAAATATGTTGACGTGATTATCGTTATTACAAAGAGCTATGACGGGGCTGATGCGAGTGAGCTGATGGCTTACATCGAATCACAACGTGAAGTGCGCGGGCTTGATTATCGCGGTCTGGTGCCCGTGGTATCTTTTGACAAGAGTATCGGGGATGTCGTCGTGGCACCCGCCTGTGGCATCGAAGAGCTGACCGAGCTGTCCTATGAACTGTTGCCAGAGGTGCAGCGCCGCGCCTTTGCAGAGGCTCAGCGAGCATCTGCGCTTTTGCGCAAGCGTGCCGCCTATTCTGCCATTGGACTTGCGAGCGCGTCTTCTGCTGCCATTGGTGCGATTCCCATAAAGAAGGCAGATGCTGCACTGTTGGTACCCATACAGATGGCTATGCTGGGCAAGATTGCGAATCTTTACGAATTGGACTTTCACAAGGATGACTTTTCAAAGGTCATTGCGGCTGTTGCGCCTGCCGCCCTGCCAACAGCTGGGAAGTATGGCGTCCAAACGCTGCTGGGCTTTGTGCCTGCTGGCAGGGCTGCGACGGCTGTAATTAGTGGCTCTGTTGCTGCGGGGCTGACCGTTGCATTGGGTGCCGCCTTTGTGAAAGCACTGGAGGCCGGCCTGTCTGAAGTTGACTTGAGCAATGGCATTCCGCCCGAGTTTGCCGACCTGATGCGCGCGACTTTTGGCGCATCAATCGCTGACTCGCTGAAGGGCGCCGTGGGTGCTGATTCTAGCGCTGGCGCTGCACCCGTGGTGTCTTAGTTTAGCTTGAGGTATTTGCGCTTGCCGACCTGCAGAACCTTGCCCTGTAAGGCTGCCGGTTCAAGCTCATAGCTTTTGGCGGCAAGTGCCTCACCGTCAATTTTGACTCCGCCGCCGTCAATCAACCTGCGAGCCTCGCCAGATGAGCTGGCTAGACCGTGCTGATTCATCAGTGCTGGCAAGAAGATGCGGCCTTCGTCATTGGACGCACTCCCCCAGTCGATAGTGACCTCAGCTATATCAGTGGGCATGGCGTGCTGCTTGAAGATGCGGTCAAAGGCGGCTTCTGATTCTGCGGCCGCCTCTATGCCGTAGTACAGTCCGACGATGTCGCGTGCGAGGCGACGCTTAAGCTGACCAGGGTGCAGGCTGCCGTCTGCGAGGCCCGCTTCAATGGCCTTGATTTCGCCCAGGGACTCTGCCGTTGCCAGGCGGAAGTAGCTGGGCATCAGCTCATCGGGAATCGACATGACTTTGCCAAACATATCTGCTGGATCGTCTGTTAACCCGACGTAGTTTTGATAGGATTTGCTCATTTTTTGCACGCCGTCGGTGCCCACCAGCAGCGGCATGGTCAGCGCAATCTGTGGCTCCATGCCTGATTTTTCCATAAGCTCGCGGCCTGCCAGCAGGTTGAACAGTTGGTCAGTTCCCCCCAGCTCGACGTCTGCTTCAATGGCGACGCTGTCGTAGGCCTGTGCCATGGGGTACAGCAGTTCGTGCAGCGAGATGGGTTTTTGTTCTTTCAGGCGTTTGTCAAAGTCATCGCGCTCGATGATGCGCGCGACCGTAAATTTCGACGTGATTTTCAGCAGGTCGGCAAAGCCCAGGGGGGACAGCCACTCGCTGTTGTGGCGTAGCTCGGTCTTTTCGGGATCGAGAATCTTGAAGGCCTGTTCGATGTAGGTCTCTGCGTTTGCCGCGACCTCTTCTGGTGTCAGGGGGGGGCGCGTGACGCTACGCCCTGAGGGGTCGCCAATCAGTGCCGTAAAGTCACCAATAATCAGTACGACGGTATGTCCGCAGTCCTGAAACTGGCGCAGCTTGCGCAGGGGCACGGCGTGACCCAGGTGCAGGTCGGGAGCCGTAGGGTCAACACCCAGCTTGATGCGCAGGGGTGCGCCGCTTGCCTGCGAGCGCTCGAGCTTTTTGCGCAGGTCAGCCAGGGGGACAATCTGTTCTGCCCCGGACTCGATTATTTCTAACTGTTCATCAATTCCAAAATTAGACACGAGTTACATACCTGCCATCCCTCGTGTCAATCCGTAACACATCACCAATCTCGACGAAGTTAGGCACGCTAATAGTCGCACCGGTCTCGAGCGTGGCTGGCTTGCCACTGCTATTGACGGTATCGCCCTTGAAACCAGGCTCGGTTTCAGTCACTTCAAGCTCGACAAACATCGGAGGCTCGACACCCAAGTAGTCGCCATCAGCGGTCAGCACCGTGACCTCGTCGTTTTCCTTCAGCCACTTCTTGCCTTCACCCACAAAGTCTGCGTCCATTTCGACCTGGTCATAGGTGTCGGTGTCCATAAAGTGATAACTATCGCCGTCGTTATACAAATACTGCATACCACGACGCTCGACACGCACGCTGTCAAACTTTTCACCACTGCGGAAGGTATAGTCAACAATGCGACCATCCTCGAGGTTCTTTAGCTTCGTGCGTACAAAAGCAGGACCCTTGCCCGGCTTGACGTGCTGAAACTCGACGATAATCCAACGCTTGCCATCATGTAAGATAGCCATGCCGTTTTTGAATTGAGCAGTTGAAACTGACATAAGTATGTCCTCTCACCCGGCGCCCCCGCAGAAGCATCCGTATAGTCATTTTTCATGCTGAACCATTATACTATCTCGCTATTCAATAGAGGTAGTCTACTTTTTACACAAAAAGGACTGGGACGATCCTCACTTTGGTTGACAGCATGTCTTATGCAGAATGACTCTTTTCACGTTCAGTATTGTCAAAAAAGACTGCATCACCTAATGTTCCATCACTATATATACACTGCGGATGCGACTTCACGAGCCTATACTGGCCAGCCATATATTCGTCTATAGCTTTACCCCAAAAATAAGCGGATGCCGTATTTTTCGGGCTGTAGTATAAATGCCACCTCCCCCTTTGTCTGTCAAATATTTCAAACACGGCTTTTCTTCCGATGCCTAATCTGCGGTATTTATGCATCACAAAGAAGTCACACAGACAGTAGTCGATCTTTTCGTCAGTTACTTCCGGCATATCATGAATCAACGCGAAGCCTGCCAACTTATCGTCAGCCTCAATAAAATACGCGATGCACTTTCTGTCGGCCTGCATGAAGCAATCGAAATCATAGCGCTCATCACAGTAAAGTCCGAATTCATTTACATCCTCAGGGACATATTGAGACCACTCATACGCATATTTTTCATATAAATTGATAAGAATTTGCAATTCATCAACATTAACTTCCCGTAATGTCATTTTCATTTTTGCACCATTCCAATTGTAAAAAAAATTGACTTTGCCACGAGAGCGCAAGCTTTGGTCGTTTAACAAAAATACCCTACAAGCCTTGTACTAGTCTTGCTGGGCAGCGGCTGCGCGAAAAGCCGTCGCCATATAGTCAGACAGGCCCTCGCCCGCCTTGTCGATGTTTTCCTTGAAGCGCGGGTCGGCCTCCCACATGGCTCCAAAGTTTGCGTGCATTTCAGGCGAGCAGTCATAAAACCAGCGGCTAATGAGCTCGCGATGCTCTTCAGCCAAGGCTCGCGCATCAGGCCCGTCGGCAGGCTCGCCTTCGTTCATCAAGGCCACAAAGTCATGGTTGATATCAGCGGCCTCTTCTTTGTAGCGTTCCCAGTCCGCCGGCGTATAGCCCTTCACGCGCCGCGCGCTCTGGGCGTAAGCATCAGTGTGACCCCACTTTTCGCGGGCCTCGTCCTCATAGGGGTCGTTGGCAAAACCATTCAGTTCATCAGTGGTGCTCATGGGAGCTCCTTCCAATTCAGCGTAAATCATGTCTTCAAGGTGGTGAATCAGGCCATCGATCTTGCTGCGTTCTTGCTTCAGCAGCTCAAGGTGACTGATAAGGCGACGGGATCTGTCAAAACAGTCGGCGGAGTGCGTCCCATCCATGAGACCCGCAATCTGCTCCAAAGGCATATCCAGTGCCCGGTAGGCTAGTATTTCTGCTAGCCTGCGCGCGTCACCTTCCTGATACAGGCGGTAGCCCGCCTGGCTACGAGCACTGGGCTGCAAAAGCCCGATGCGGTCATAATGACGCAAGGTCTTTGTCGTGACCCCTGCCAGTCCCGCCAGCTGACCTACGGTATAAGTGCTTGATTCATCCATGCCACCATAGTAAACCTTACCCTTAGGGCAAGGTCAACACCCAGTTGGCAAATAATTGCGCAGAGGGGGTCCATGGTGGGGGGCGAGTGGGTGCTCGCCCCGCTGGTGTGAAAGCAGTTTTAGATGGTGATGAGATGTTTGGGAGAGCTGGTAATGTTTTCGCTACCATCCTCTGTGACAATCACCATGTCTTCGATGCGCACACCCAATACACCGGGTATGTATATCCCGGGCTCGCAGGTGATGACGGCACCGGCGGGAAGGGCTTCCTCGCTGCGCGTTGAAGCATTGGGTAGCTCGTGAATATCAAGTCCGACCCCGTGTCCGGTGCCGTGAGTAAAGTACTCGCCGAAACCTGCGTGTTCAATGACTTTACGTCCTGCTGCGTCCACTTCGATACCAGTGGCACCTGCCACGAAGGCAGCAAGGCTCGCCTCTTGAGCTGCGAGCACGGCATCGTATACCGCTACCTGCTGGTCGGTGGGATGGACGCACTCCGCCGTATCAGTTTTTCCGCCAATAAAGATAGTGCGGGTCATATCGCTGCAGTAGCCACGGTAGGCTGCTCCAAAATCAAGGGTCAGCAGGTCACCGGGTTCGATAATGCGCTCGCCGGGGTGCGCATGTGGCAGCGAACCGTTGGGACCAGAGGCCACAATGGGTGGAAAGGCGAGGCCTTCAGCACCCAGCTTGCGCGCGGTGAACTCGAGCTCGAGGGCGATTTCTGCTTCAGACATGCCCGGCTTTATAAAACTGCACAGGTGATCAAAAGTCTGGTCGGTGATGGCCTGAGCCGTCTTGATGCGGGCCAGTTCTGCTCGGTCCTTGGAAGCGCGGACATCTTCGACCCAGTTTTTGGCGGGCGTGATGGTGGCATGAGCTGCGCTCTCTTTGAGCTGTTCGAAGAGGCGGTAAGGAATCGTGTCCTCAAGCGCGATGGTCTTGAAACTTGTGAGGTCCCAGATTTCGTGCATGTCCTTGAAGACGAGCTTGCCTGCAGGGTCGTCGACGGTCCAGAGGGGACTTGCTACCGGCGCGTCGCCCGCTGTCTGCGCTGCCTGCGTTTGGGCCACTTCAAGATAGCGGCCGTCAGTGAGCAGGCGGGCCTGATCCTGAGTTATCAGTACAGCATGAGGATTCCCCTCATCGCGTAGGTAGTCAAAGCCCGTTAGGTATTCGACATTGACGGACTTGATGGCGATAAAGGCATCGATGTTTTCTGCGGCAAGGCGGGTGCGGATCTGTGTGATGCGGTTGGTGATGTCAAAGTGGGGCATGGTAGCGGCTCCTAAGGTAACAAATGGTCGAGGGCGGATTTGTATGAACCTGCGCCGTCTCCGGCGAAGTGTGCTGCACAGACCTCGCGGATGACATTGTTGCGGCGAAAGTCTTCGCGGCTGTCGGGGTCTGAAAGGTGCACCTCGACGACGGGCACATCGATGGCAGCTATCGCATCGCGCAGTGCAATCGAATAGTGTGTGTAAGCAGCAGCATTTAGAATGACAGCATCATAGTTACCCGTCGCGTCTTGCAGCGTGTCGACCATGACTCCCTCGTGATTTGTTTGCACAAAGTCGAGTGTGCCTTCCGTTACCTGCTCGAACCAGTATTCTGTCAACAGGTCGTTGATCTCTTCTAAGCTCAGCGTGCCATAGATTTCAGGTTCGCGGGTTCCCAAGAGGTTCAGGTTGGGGCCATTTAAGATGAGGACTCTCATGTTGTGGGCTCCTTTGGTGCTGACGCAGTGCTCTCTTCCGGGTGCAGAGACCCCGGCTCGGGGGCCGGGGTGACGGGGGTGGAGTCAGGAGTGACGGGGGTGGATTCAGTGTCAGGAGAGGTGCTGGCCTGGTCAGACTCCGCCAATTCTGCTGCCTGAGCTTCACTTCTCTTTGGGACTGCGAGCCAGGCGCGCAGATGATCGCACAGTACCTCGCGGGAAACGGTCACTATTTCTGGCTGGCCAGGTGCCGGCAGCAGGATGAAGCGCAGGTCAGAATCCTGCGTCTTTTTATCGCGATAGAAGACCTCAAGCATGGCGTCCCGATTGCTGCCCATGATGGACGGGTCAAGGGCCGGTAGCCCCAGCGCATCAAGTAGCGCATCTTGTCGCAGGACGAAATCTGCCGGGGCATCGACTAGTTGCATGGCAATGCGTGCTTCAAAGCGCATACCCTGCGCCACAGCAATACCGTGAGGCACGGCGTCGATGGGCACGATGGGTGTTGCTGTTGACGCAGACTCTTCCACGTACTGCGCCTGCTGCAGCTGCTCTTCATGGCGCTGAGCCGTGATTGTTTCGATGACGTGACCCAGGGTGTGGCCGTAATTCAGCGACAGGCGCGTCGAGGGCACCATATCTTCTGTCGGGTCTGCAGCCACCACTTGCGCCTTAAAAGTGATGCAGGCTGCAATCAATTCTTTCAGCGTCACCGGATCGCGACGGCGCAGCCCTTCGGCATTGATCTCCATCCAGGCGGTGAAGTCCTCGCCCGCTAGAAGGGCTGTTTTGGCAGCCTCTGCAAGGCCGCATTGGTAGTCTGCTTCTGGCAAGTCCTGCAGGTAGGCAAGGTCAGTAGCTATGACTAGCGGGTGCTTATACAGACCAATTTGATTCTTGCCCGTCGGTAGGTTCACGGCTGTCTTGCCCCCAACGGCCGCATCTACCAGCCCCAAAAGCGTCGTCGAAATATGCACCAAATGCATGCCGCGCTTATAGATTCCTGCGACAAAACCGGTCAGGTCACTGACGACTCCCCCACCTAGCGAGCACAGCACGGTGTCACGGGTGGCACCCAGGGTGCCCAGGGCTTCGCACAGCTGCTCGACAACGGCGAGCGACTTTGCTGCTTCTCCTGCTGGTACAGTCAGGGCATCTACCCGCCAGCCTGCTGAAATAAACTGTGTCTCGACATCGATCCCAAAAAGCTCAGCCGTATTTTCATCGCACAGGATGATGACACGCGGGGGCTCGTTAAAGCGCAGGGCAGCGCGTTCGACACTGGGCTTGCCAATAAGGGTCTCGAGGTATTTTGCCAGCATGCGCCCGGGCTTTTCCATCATAAAGATGGGATAGGCAGCAACGCCTTTCCCTAGGTTCACATCGAGGCGCAGACCATCAGGATAGTCATGTCTTACCACGACTTCATTAGGCGAGGATGTAGTCATAACCTGCCTCTTTCAGTCTTCTGACCACGCAATCTGCAACCTCATCGATGCTGCGCTGGTCGGTTTTGACACTAAAATCGCTGGCCGCCTCATACAGTGCGAGGCGCGATTGTGCTAGGGCATAAATGGCATCGGTGCTGCCAGCAAGGCTCAGCAGCGGACGGCTGGTCCAGTCATCAATGCGGGCAAGCGCGCGCTCAGGCGAAACCGCGAGGTAGACCACTACCGCAGATCGCCGCAGCGCCGCAAGACTCTCGGGATTAGTGACCGTGCCACCACCACAGGCTATGATGCAGTTCCCTGGGCTTGCCAATGCTGACTGCAGCGCCTCGCGCTCGAGCTCGCGAAAACGACGCTCCCCGTCCTCTTGAAAAATCGCAGAAACCTTTTTCCCGGTCAACTCTTCGATAGAATCATCCAAGTCGATGCGCGCCCGCCCATAGCGCGTCGCAAGCTCACGGGCAACACAGGTCTTGCCTGCGCCCATAAAGCCAACCAGCGCAATATGACGTCGCTCATCGCTTGCGGTATGTACTGTTGAATCACTCATGTGACCCCCGTATCTTTCAAATCTCTTGCGTATTACCAGCAGACCATCAGCGCCCTAGCAAAGACCCACAACTCTATTCGAAACTCGCTGCTGTGACCTGCGTCAAAGAAGCATCTATGATACTACGAAGCTCGCGCGAATCTGCGTCGACCCCCCAGAATCGCATGCCCAAAATGGCCTGCTCGACCAACATGCTGCGCCCGTCTGCAGCAGGAATATTCAAATAGTGAGCCGCACCCACCAGCGCCGTCGTGCCATCCTTGCGATACACGGCATCATAGACCGCAGCAACATAGTTACCCAAAAAGACCTCAGACACAGGCATACGATTGTCGGCCATCCCCAGCGGAGTCGCGTTAACCAGCAGGTCAACGGGCGATTCCAGCATCTCAAGCCCCTGATACGACAGCGGTAAAATCCGATCTTTGTCACCAATACTCGTATCCTCAAGCTGCCAATCCTGCACAACGCGCCGCGGATCACGGGTGACCAATGCAATTTGGTCAGCACCCCCCTGGAGGAGTGCGTCCACTATAGCCCGCGATGCGCCGCCACTGCCGCAGACGACGGCGGTACACTCTAGCATGTCGAATTCGAGCTCGCGCGTCAGCGCGCGGGCAAAGCCGCCAGCATCGGTATTGTCCCCAAAGAGACTGCCATCTGCTTCACGGCGGATGTAGTTTACTGCGCCCGTTCTGCGGGCAGCTGTGGTCGTGCGGTCACAGGCCTCAAAGGCGGCAAGCTTGTAGGGAATGGTGACGCAGGCTCCAGCAAAAGCCCCGCTGCGCAAGGCATGCACGATGACCTCAAAACCGGCCTCGTCCCCCGGGTCAAGGGCTTCGAGCTCACGCGGCAGCTTCAACTGCTGGTACACCGCATTGTGCAGCAGCGGTGACAGCGACTGAGTGATGGGCGTACCCACTACCAGATACTTTTGCACTTTATGTGTCGTATAGTCAGTCATGGACGCACTCCGCCTCTTGGTCTCCTACTTGATGGGTGCAGGCTGCCTGTCGCGCATAATAAGCTTCTCCACATGACGCAACAGCAGCGTATGCGTGAGGTCTTTTTTCGCCAGCGGCAGCACCATAACGCAGGGGATGCCCAGCAGTGCTGAACCCAGTACGTCGGTAAAGAGCTGGTCGCCAATCATGATGGTGTTTTTGCGGCGGCCGCGTGTTTCGCCAGATTTCGAATGGGCGCGCTTGATGGACAGCCAGAAGGCAAAGGGTAGCGGTTTGACGGCCTTTGACACCAGTTCCATATCCAGTTCTTTTGCGGCGGTGTGGACGCGCTCGTGCCAGTTGTTGGATATCAGGCAGACTTTCAGGCCGGCGTCATACAGCGACTGGCACCAGGCCAGTATTTCAGGGCTGAACTGACTGGTATCGCGGGGCAACAGGGTGTTGTCCAGATCGACCAGTACCGTGTCCTTGCCCTGCGCGACAATCCACGCGGGGTCAATATCAAGGACGGATTCAACGTACTGTGCAGGTATTTTCATGTTATTGTCCAAACACTTCGCGGGACAGCTGGCGGGCGCGGTTGAACTCTGCGGTGTTGCTGGCAAAGGTCTGCGAGCCGTCAGTCCCGGTCAGGACAAAGTAAATGTAGTCAGTGCTTGCCGGATGCAGGGCCGCGTCCAAGGCCTCGCGTCCTGGGTTCGAAATGGGCCCGGGGGGCAGACCGTCATTCATGTAGGTATTCCAGGGGCTGGGCACCTCGGTCTGGGCATAGGTCAGGCGCAGGCGTTGACGTTCCTCACCGGGCAGCAGGTACTGCACGGTCGAACAAAACTGCAGCTTGCGATTAATCGCCAGGCGATTGTAGACCACAGATGACACCAGCGGACGCTCGCTTGACAGTGATGACTCCATCTCGACCAGCGAGGCAATCGTCACCAGCTGCGCAGGGCTCATGTCGGCAGCAGGACCTGTGGGCGCGTCCAAGGTATTCCAAACGGCCTCGAAACGACGCAACATCTGCGTGATGACGTCTTCTACCGTGGCATCTTCGAAAAACTCATAGGTATCAGGAAAGAGGTAGCCCTCCATCGAATCATTAAAGGCACCCACCAGGAAAGGAAACTCGCCGGCAAACTGCGCGGCACCAGTCTTACCCAGGGTCGTGAACTCTTCGGCACTAAAGCTCATGCCGGCTTCTTCAAGCAGCGTCCCCATGCGGTCGATACTGCGTCCCTCGGGCAAGGTCACCTTCACCACGTCTTGACGCGGCGGGCCTGCCTGCAGCATGGCAAAAATCTCATCCTTGCTCATGCCGGTGTGCATCTGATAAGTACCAGCCATAAAGCTGCCGTCAGCACCCGCAAGTCTTGCCTGTACACGAAAACTCAGCGCAGAGTTCACCATGCCCGAATCATACAAAATGTCGGCAATCGCCGAAGTCGAGCTACCGCTGGGAATGACAATCGTCTTCTCAACGCCAGCCTCACCAGCAGCGGTCGCCGCCGGGCCTCCGCTCATCAGCACATAGTAGCCCACACCAACGCCCGCCAAAGTTAGTATTATCAGCACCGACAACAAGACAATGCCAAAAGGAAATTTCTTAGTCTGTTTACTTCTACGACCCATAACGAGGTTTGACTCCCCTCAGATTTGAAAACACTAGCCGTTCATTGTATCAAGATAGCGTGCCAAAATCACCGCAGCCGCCTGCCCGTCAAGCTTGCCCCGCATGTCTCTTTCGCTCATGCCCATGCTGTGACCTGCACGTTTAGCCTCACTACTGGACTGTCGCTCATCAAAATAGACCACTTCAAGACCTTGGCGGAGTGCGTCCATATCTGTACAGCCTGTGATGGCTTCGAGCATTTTCGATGACAGCGAGCGTGTCCGCCTGGCCTGCTGCCCCTCGCTGCCATCAGCAAGCAGCGGCAATCCAATGACCAGCGTGTCGATCTCATAGTCTGCAATAAGCCCTGACAATTCCTTGCCGATGGCAAGCAAGCCCTTGGTATCGAGCACACTCAAGGGCGAGGCATGTCTGCGATCCGCACTGGACACAGCGACCCCTGTCCGAGTCTCGCCCACATCAAGAGCAAGAACACGCCCCTGCCTGTCGCGGTCACTAAGCAAGGCGTGCCCGAAGCTCCGTGATGACTTCTTCGAGACGTGCGGGGTCTACGGGGTCTGCCCCGCCCTGAGCCATGCCAGGCTTTCCGCCCCCGCGACCATCCAGTGAGGCCGCGATATCTTTGACGAGGTTGCCGGCATGAAAACCTGCCGTCGTAGCCTTGTCGTTTGCAGCTGCCATATATATCGCCTTGCCGCTTTCCTTGTCAGCGGTCACAATGACGGCAGCATCGATACCGGCCTGGCGCAGTCTATCCCACAGTTTGCGCAAGTCAGCCGTTGCCACATCATCGGGGCTGGCAATGGCCAGCTGGTAACCGCCGGCATCAAAGGCGTCTTCAAGCAAAGCCTCCGTGCCCTTGCCCACAGGTCCCGCCTCAACGGCAGCTTTAAGTTGTACCTTGAGCTTGCGCTGGTTTTCCAGCAGGTTCTCGACTTTTGCGCACAGATCCTTTGGCTGCGCCTTCAGTAGTGCCGCTGCAGCTTCAAGTTCATTTTGATAGCTGCGTGTCAGGCGGTAGGCAGCCATACTGGTGACCGCTTCAATGCGGCGCAGGTTAGCACCCACGCTTTCTTCAGCAACTATTTTGAAGAGCCCGATTTCAGAACTGCGTCCAATATGCGTGCCACCACAGAGCTCTTTACTGGTGGTGCCTATTTCCAGTACGCGCACGTACTCACCATACTTTTCACCAAAAAGGGCAGTGACACCCAAATCTTGAGCCTCTGCAAGCGTTGTCGTAAAGGCGCGCACGGGCAGGTCGTCAGATATTTTTTGATTCACCAGTTCTTCGATTTCTGTCAGCTGTGATGAGGTCAGACGCTCGAAATGCGTAAAGTCGAAGCGCAAACGGGTGTCAGTGACCAGCGATCCTGCCTGCGTTACGTGTGAACCTACGACCTCGCGCAAGGCCCAGTGCAGCAGATGGGTGGCCGTATGGTTGCGCCTAATGAGGCTTCTGCGATCAACATCAATGGCTGCCTCGACGCCTTCTTCAACCGCAAGTTTACCGGCTTTCATCTGACCCTTGTGAATAATCAGGCCATCCTTGACCTGCGTGTCACTGACGCTAAATACCGCGCCAGAAGGCGTCGTTATAGTGCCTGTGTCTCCGACTTGGCCACCCTGTTCGGCGTAGAAAGGGGTGTAGTCCAGAATCACTTCGCCTGCTTCGCCTTCTTGCAGCTGCTCTCCCTGCTTGCCCTCGCCATCAATAATTGCTAGGACAGCGGCCTCGAGACGATCTTTCGCATAGCCTTCAAAGTAGGTCGGTCCGAACTCTTTCAGGATGTCAGTGTAGCTACCGCCAAAGGTAGACCAGCTGACATCTTGCACCTGAGCCCGAGCACGCTCTTTTTGCTGCTTCATGCAGGATTCAAAGCCCTCGCGATCAACGCGGTAGCCCTTTTCTGCACAAACCTCGAGAGTCAAGTCGATGGGAAAGCCGTAGGTGTCATGCAGCTTGAAGGCCGCCTCACCAGAGAGCTCTCCGCCTTCGGGGACTTGCGTTAGCCCCTCGTCTAGATATTTAAGCCCCTTGGTCAGGGTCTGCAAGAAACTCTCTTCTTCTGCCGTGACGATGCCGGCAATCAAATCTTTGTGCGTGCTGAGCTCGCGGTAGTGATCTGACATAAGCTCGATGACCTTGTCGACAATGCTCAACAGGAATGCTTCGTCATGGCCCAGCTTGTGACCATTCAAAACAGCTTTTCGCAGCAGACGACGCAAGACGTATCCGCGACCCTCATTTGCAGGCAATACGCCGTCGGCAATCATAAAGGCGACCGATCTGGCGTGGTCTGCAATGATACGCAGCGACACATCATCCGCACTGGGCACAACGGCACCCGTATAGCTGCTGTTCGTGCAGTCTTCTGCCACAGCAATCAGGGCGCGCATCAAGTCGATATCATAGTTAGTTGGCACATCTTGCATGATTGCTGCCATGCGCTCGAGCCCCATGCCCGTGTCAACGCTCTTCTTAGGCAGAGGGTGCAAAACACCGTCCTTGTCACGGTTGTACTGCATAAATACTAGGTTCCAGTATTCGACAAAGCGGTCACATTCGCATCCCACGGTGCAGTCAGGACTGTCGCAGCCAAAGGCTTCACCGCGATCATAAAAGAGCTCTGCACACGGACCGCAGGGACCCGTAGGGCCTGCTGCCCAAAAGTTATCAGCCTCATCAAAGCGGCGCACGCGATCAGCAGGCAGGCTTGTCTCCTGCAGCCACAGCTCGACCGCCTCATCATCATCACGAAAGGCCGTGGCGTAAATACGCTCGGGGTCAAGACCTAAAACTTCTGTCGAGAACTCCCAAGCCCAGGCAATGGCCTCGCGCTTAAAATAATCACCAAAGCTAAAGTTACCCATCATCTCAAAGAACGACAAGTGGCGTCCCGTAGTGCCGATGATGTCAATATCGGTCGTGCGCACACATTTTTGCGCCGTGGTGGCACGCAAGGTGTCAGGCTTTTTCGCACCCAGAAATATCGGCTTAAACTGCACCATGCCCGCAGCCGTCAAAAGTAGCGAGGGGTCATCAGGTATCAGTGACGAAGAGGGCAGACGGGTTGCGCCGCGCTGCTCAAAAAAGCTCAAAAATTGTTCGCGAATATCAGCGGTACTTACAGGAGGATTCATTTCTTAGTAGTCCTTGCTCTAGGGTTTATGGTTGTTGTGTCGGTATCGTTTGAGGCACATAGGCTGGTGCAGGTGCAGGTGCTGGTGCCGCAGCTGGTACTGGTGCAGGTGCCCCAGATGACGCAGATGCTACAGCAGGCGCAGCCATAGGTGCAGGTGCCACCGTAGGTACTGGCGCAGGTGCCGCCGTAGGTGCAGGCGCAGCTGCAGGTGTCAGCGGCACAGATACATCGTCGGGCATGCGAATCGGAATCTCTGTCGCGTCGGCGGCAGCTTGAGTAGCGCTGGCTTGGCTCGCATCTTCGGCCCGCGCCTTGCGCTCTTTCCAGTTGCGCATCAACTTGTCGGTAAAGCCCGTGACAAAATCAACCGGCGTCTGGACGACATTGGTCGCCTGCTCTGCCGTATGGGCAACTTTATTTGTTGTCGATTCGAGATTGCTCATAATGCTATCAAGGTGAGCCATCTGCGCATTAACCTGCTCGACCGTCGAGTCCACATTGTTCAGTATTGGCACGACAGAAACACGCAGCTCGGCCACGGTCTTTTCAGCTTCATCCATGGTGCGCTTCGTACTCTCAAGCAAGCGGGCCAGATTACGCAGTACAAAAACAAAAACAACGAGGGCAGCAACGCCACCAACAAACAAAAGGAAACGCATAAAAGGAAACAGACTTTCCCAGTTAAAAGACTCAAACATAAAGCCCTCCTCATTTTTTGTTATCTCGACCTAGCTACAAATCAAATATGCAACTCTCTATTCTATCAAAGGGCAGCTTAAAAACGATAGAATAGAGTCATGGATACCAAGTGCGGAAACGATAAGAGCATCACGCGCCTGGGCTTTGGCTGTATGCGCTTCCCGCGCTCAGATGAGGCCGCAGAAGAGCTGGTTGTTGCAGCCGCTGCTGCCGGCATCACCTACTTTGATACAGCGATCATCTACCCAGGCAGCGAGGCAAAACTGGGGCGCGCCGTCAACAAGCACGGCTTGCGCGAACAGCTACAAATAGCGACAAAGATTCCCCCTTATCTGTGCAAAAAACCTGGCGACTTTGACAAGCACTTTGAGGGCTCACTAACGCGCCTGCAAACCGACTACATCGATGACTACCTGGTTCACATGATTAGCGACGTCAAGGTCTGGGAACGCATGAAGCGCCTGGGCATCATCGAGTGGGCGCAGGCTCAAAAAGAGGCTGGCCGCATACGCAACTTTGGCTTTTCTTTCCACGGCGGCTTTGAAGAATTCAAAAAGGTCGTCGACGCCTACGACTGGGACTTTTGCCTGATTCAGTACAACTACTTGGATAAGAATGCCGCAGGTCAAGCAAGCGACGACGGTCTGCACTACGCAGCAAGCAAGGGCTTGCGCGTCAACATCATGGGCCCGCTCAAGGGTGGCCGCCTCGCAGACAGCCTGCCCAAAGCGGCCCTGCAAGCCTTTGCCCGCCCCAGCAGCAACGGCGAAGTCTACACGCCCGAGGCCTGGGCCCTGCGTTGGCTTTTCAACCAGCCAGAAGTGTCCGTAGTGCTTTCCGGCATGAAGACCATGGACGTACTCCGCGCCAATATTGAAACAGCGAAAGAATCCTATCCGGGCATGTTGGCGGAGTCTGACCATGAAATCATCGCAGACGCGAGGCGTGCGATAACTGATGTCATGAAGGTGGCCTGTACGGGCTGCAACTACTGCATGCCTTGTCCGCAGGGCGTTGATATTCCAACCTGTCTGATCGCCTACAACAACATTGGTGTTGAGGGGCGCATCGGTGCCTTGAAAAACTATATCAACCACACCAGCTTGAAAGAGCAACCAACCGTTGCGTCTCGCTGTAACCAGTGCGGACGCTGCGAGTCCAAATGTCCGCAACACATTGCCATTCGCACGGAACTCGGGCGTGTGAAGCGCAGTTTCGAAGGCTTTTACTACCGACCCATTGTATGGATAGCACGGCGCATCCTCAAAGTATAGCGATGCCAAAGCAAGCTAGAGCATGCACTTTGCAAGAGTCGGGAGCACAGGGAAAGAGGTATCCTCATGGCGCGTAGCGTACAAGCTGCAGCTGCAAAAAAGAGTCTGACCATGCTGGGCTTCTATGGCCTCACGGTCGCTATGACCATGGATTTGCATATCTACCCTGCCTTTGCCCAGTCCGGCCTAAGCCTGGTTTTCTTCTTGCTGGTAGGCGGTATTTTGTGGTTTATCCCAACGGCCTTGGTTTCTGCAGAGATGGCTACGGTTGAATCATGGGAATCAGGTGGCATCTACGTCTGGGTCAAAAACACCTTAGGTGAACGCTACGGCTTTGCTGCCGTCTTTTTCCAGTGGCTGCAAGTCACGGTCGGCTTTATCGCCATGCTGTACTTCATCCTGGGTGCTGTCGCAAGTGTGACCGGCTGGGCTGCTCTGAACAACGACCCCGTGGTCAAGGCACTTGCTGCCATCGGTCTTTTTTGGGTTGTCACCATTTTGCAGTTTCGCGGCACCAAGGTCGCCGAGCGCATGGGTGACATCGGCGGTGTCGTAGGAATCATCGTCCCAACGATTGTCTTGACCGTGCTGGCCTTGCTGTTTTTGGCGACGGGAGGTCAATCAGCCACACCGCTCACGACTTCGGCGCTCCTGCCAGACTTCACAAAGATCACGACGCTTGTGGTCTTTGTGTCCTTCATGTTGTCCTACATGGGGGTCGAGAGCTCTGCCTCTTATGCAAATGACCTGCAAAACCCGGGGCGCAACTACCCCATCGCCATGTTTTTGATGGTCATTACGGCCATTGCTTTGAACACCATCGGCGGCATGTCAGTCGCCCTGACTATTCCGACAGAAAAAATATCGTTGAACACGGGCATTATTGACGCACTTTCTGCCCTCTTTGCCCATGCGGGCGTTCACGCAAGCTGGGCTGCCAACGTCATAGCGCTGATGATTGCCGTCGGAGTGAGTTCACAAGTCGCCAGCTGGGTCGTTGGTCCTGCGCGGGGTATCTACATGGCAGCCCAGCAAGGTCTTTTGCCACCCATCTTTAGAAAAGTCAATCAGCACGACATCCCGATAGTGCTGATTGTTGCCCAGGGCATCATCGTAAGCCTTTGGGCTGTGGTCTTGACCCTTGGTGGTGGTGGCAACAACCTGTCCTTCTTGATTGCCATTGCCTTGACGGTGTGCATCTACGTTGTCGCCTATGTGCTGATGTTTGCCGGCTACTTCAAGCTCGTATTCAAGCAGCGTGATCTGCCGCGCAAATATCAAATCCCCGGTGGTGTCTTTGGCAAGACCATCGTTGCAGGCATCGGTCTGTTCACGACGCTTTGCGCCTTTGCCATATCCTTTGTGCCTCCCGCTGGTCTGCAAGCCGGACAATCATCCACCTACCTAATTATCCTGGCAGCCTGCTTTGTCCTCGCCTTCATTACACCCTTCTGGATTTATGCACGTCACGACAAAAGCAAGCACAAAACCATCGTGTTGCCCTCGCTGATTCGCTCACACGAACTGGGACAGCACCGCTTTAGCCTGCCGCGCTTTCGCGCGAAGTACCACCTGCGTCCAGCGCCCGAAGACTACCTGCCCTTTTCCTGGAATCGTAAAGTGCGCCGCGAGCAGCATGAGGACATGATGGCAGCTTATGAGGCGCGTCAGCAGCAGAGTGTTGAACCTGCTGCCTACGACGGACCAGAAACGGTTGTTGAAGCCGAAGACATCGAATACGTCGAAACCCCCTAAGAACCGTTCTTCAGATTTGTCACCCCGGCCTCCGAGCCGGGGTCTCGCCCTTGACCTTATTGTCATGCAACACGCCGATGCGGGGTCTCGCCCTTGACCTTGAACTGTGGCAGTGAAGCAGCCTTCTTAGTCCCTGCGCGCAAGCGCAGGTACATGGCCCTAGTGCAGAGAAGTACCTTGGCCGTGGTACCAGGTTTCGAGACCGTCAATGCTGGTGTAGTGCCCCACGATGCGATGCTTCCTACCGCTGCGGCTGCGCATGGTGACGTATGACAGGACACGGTTTTCCTCGCGGTTGTCATCGAGCTGCGCGATGTAGTCGCGACGCACGGCAACGATGCGATCGCTGGACACACTCACATAGAAATCATCATCCTGGTACTGCGGCATCTGGGCACGGCGCCTTTTCATCTCAGCATTGAAGCTAAAGCCGAGCTCCTTTTCCTGACGCTGCAGCAGCATAAGCCCGCGCAGGGGCGCAAACATGCCGATGAAGCAAAAACTGACAAAAATGAGAAAAGCGACAAAGCCGACCGTTGATGCAACTTCAAAAAAGCCGTAATTCGTTTCTTGCAGATTTATCAAGGTAATGGCGGCAAAGAACACTAGGGCGAGCGCTCCCCCAACGATGAAGGGCATGCGCATGCCGCGCAGAAAAAGGCGCAGTCGGGTCATTTTGCGGTCGTCTGAGGCGGGCTCGGTACTACAGGTGTACCCGGCGCGGCAGGCGGTTTAACTGCTGTCTTTGCCTTGGCACCCTCTTTGCAGAGCTTCTCATAATGTTCGCGCACGGCTGGCTCATGCTTTACTTTGTCCCAGGTGTCTTCGAAGCTCCAGCGGCGGCGCTTCTGAATAGTCCAATAGGCAATGACGAGGACGGCAACGATCAGCAGGGCGGGAAAACAAATCTGTCGCAGGATGGGCAGCAACTGTCCGTCAACAAAGGTGCTGCGCTCGAGCTCTGCAGCCTCGCCTTCAGCAAAGGGGTTCGGAAAGGGCGTGTCATGCAGTTTTGCCACCAGCAAATGTCTGCCGTTGGTGAACTCATTGGTGCAGGTTGCCAGCAAGACGATGTTGTCATCGGGTGTTATCGGACCGATGTCGCGGGTATGGAGGGCAGTCTCTATCAGCATGTTCACGTAGGCCTGCTGGTTGTCGCGCCCCTGTACGGCAGGGTTGAAAACCTGCCAGTTGTAGCCGCTGGTTTCGACAAAGGCAAAAAACTCGAGGCCGTGGTCTTTGTCATTAAACATGAGGTTGCCGTACTTGCGGCTGTCGAAAAACTCGCGGTCTGCAAAGAGATCAATGTTGCCAAACATGGCACCTTGGTCCATGTGATGGCCGTGGATGATGCTGTTAAAGTCAGTAAAGTTGGGGTCGTTATCTGCATCGAGAAAGATGGCGCCTGCCAGTGAGTGTTCGCCCAGGGCATTGTGGTTCAAGTAATGCGAGTTGTTCGTGCCCTGCAGCAAGGGAAAGTCAATCATGGTTCCGTAGACCGTAATCCAGCCAAAGACATCGGGGTTTAAGGCGCGCAGCTCTGCAAAGGACAGGGGGTCTTCTGCAGGATTATAGATGGTGTACTGGTCTGACATCGCATTGTTGTGCATCTGGTCAGTATCCCAGGTAGCATAGAGCGAGAACGCCAGCAAGAACATGACGATGGCAACGATTATCGTATCGAGGCCACTATCAAATATCTTTACCGCCTTTGGCGTTTGGTACGCTGCATGAGTATTCATTATCTTTGATTATACCGTGAGCGCCCTTTCTGACAAATTAACAGACCCCGCGAACAGCTTCGTCGCAGGGTCTGTCTGTTAAAGCTTCAAGTGACTTGATGTCTCTAGCGCAGCTCGCTTAAGTCATAAGGGGTTTCTTGGTAGACGCAGTAATTCAACCAGTTGCTAAAGAGCAGGTTCGCGTGTGCGCGCCAGCGAACAAGGATGCCCTTTTCTGGGTCATCGTCTACAAAGTAGTTTGCAGGCACGTCAATGTCGAGGCCCTTGCCGATGTCACGATCAAACTCTGCCTTCAGGGTCTCTGCGTCATATTCGCTGTGGCCCGTTGCAAAGACCAGGCGTCCATCAGTCGAAGCTGCCAGATACAGACCGACCTCGGGCGAATCTGCCAGTACGTCAATGCTGCGGCAAGCCTTGACCGCATCAACATCAATAGTCGTATGGCGGCTGTGTGGCGCCCAAAAAACATCGTCAAAGCCGCGGGTCAATTTGTTCTTTGAATCGCTGACATAGTGCTCAAAGACGCCGAAAACCTTTGAATCTACCGGTTCTTTTTCAATGCCATAGTAGTAGTAAAGCGCCGCCTGAGCCGCCCAACAAATACAAAAAGTTGAAAAGACATTGGTCTTTGCCCATTCAAAGATGCGCACCAGTTCATCCCAGTAATTGACCTGTCCAAAGGGCAGCTGCTCGACAGGTGCACCGGTGATAATCAAGCCATCCCAACGATCTTCCTTGACCTCATCAAAGGTGCGATAAAAGGAATCTAGGTGCTGGGGATCAACATTTTTGGACTGGTAGCTGCCGGTCTTGAGAAAGCGTACCTCGACTTGCAGGGATGTATTTCCCAGCACGCGCAAGAGCTGTGTCTCCGTCGTAATTTTGGTGGGCATCAAGTTCAGCACTAAGATACGCAGAGGTCGAATGTCTTGCGTCAATGCGCGCTCTTCGGTCATGACAAAGACGTTTTCACGCCCTAGGGTACGTATGGCAGGCAGTCCAGCTTGAATCTTTACAGGCATGTGGTGCTCCTCGATCTACTATCCGAATCTGCGCAGATAATTGCTGCGCAAGGCATTAGTATAACGATTAATGAGTGCTTTTTGTTTGCATGTAACGAGCTGTTACATCTTTTTCGAATTGAGCGACTTTTTAAGGAGTGCGTGCGTAAAGCTCTTCTACCGTCAGAAATTGATAGCCTTGTGCGCGCAGAGCCTGAATGATGCTGCGCGTTGCCATGACGGTCTGTTCGCGGTTACCCCCGCCGTCATGCATCAGCACCACAGAACCGGGCTTTGCGCGCTCGATGACGCGGTCGGCAATAGTGCTTGCCCCTGGTCTGCGCCAGTCAACAGGGTCCAGGTTCCAATTGGCCATGCGCACGTCCAGCGCACCAAAGAGCGACATCGTGGATGCGTTCCACTGACCATAGGGGGGACGTACCCAACCTGGACGTACTCCCGATGCATTTTCTATGGCGTCTTGGGCACGCTCGAAATCGAGACGCTTATCGCTGTAGGAAAGACCGCGATAGTCTCGGTGCCCAAAGCTGTGATTTGCTATCTGATGCCCTTCATCGACGATCCTGCGCGCCAGTTCGGGATGCCTATTTACTTCGACGCCGGTCACAAAGAAGGTCGCCTTGACCCCTTCTGCCGCCAGCGCATCAAGCAGTGCTGGCGTGTGGACGGGATGCGGCCCATCGTCAAAAGTCAGTGCTATAACGGGGCTGCCGTCTTCTGGATAGGCGGAGAAAACCACCTCGACGGGGAGAGGAGCAGTGACCTCGACAGCTTCGAGCTCGATGCCCGACCTCATGCCCACTTTTTTCTTTGAGATACCAACCTGACCGGCAGAGACAACATGCCTAAAGGGGCCAGATCCTGTGCGACGCAGCTCTGGCTCGACCTCAACTTCAACTTCTGATACTTCTTCCGTGATGTCAGCGCCACGGCTGACCGTGATGGTCTGACGCGTCCGTATCACTGTGTCGCCATCGCGCTCGCTACCACGTACGGTAAAGACTGGAGGTTCGCCGCCAAAGCGCTCGTAGACTTCACCGTCTACGGCAATCAGGTCTCCAAAGAGCTGGTCGCGGCTGATGTTCATGGCAGCGGCTCTGCTCAGGGTCGTGCCGTAGCTGACCTGTTGGTGCACGCCATTAATGGTAATACTGACCGGCCAGCGAAAGAGCTGGGGCGCATAAAAGACGACGGCCGCAATAAGACCAAGGGCAAGCAGCAGAAAGAAAAGGGGACGTAACAGACCACGTTTCGAGTGGTTGATACGTCCCCCTAGTTTTCGCTCTTTTAGATACAGGTCTTTCAACTCTGCTCCTGTTTGACCGTGGTCTCAGCAGCGATTTTGGCGCGCCCTACGATAACTCTCTATAACTCTTAGTGCTCTTAACGAGCGTCGTTACTTATGCCTTTGCAGCTTCTGCTTCCACCGCAGCATCAACAGCTGCACCCGCTGCGTCGACAGCTTCACTTGCAGCTTCAACCGCGGCATCTACCGCCGTTGTCTGACCGCCACCCTTGACGGCAGCTGCCTTGTCGCCAATCTTTGTGCGGGCGACATCAATTTTTTCTTTCAGCTGTGATGATGCGTCTCCCGCATAATCTGTTGCTGTTGAATACAGTTCTACGGCACGGTCACGGACATTGTCTGTCATAACATCAGCATTGTCCATGTAGGCTGAAGCCTTTTCTTTAAGGAAGGCTCGCGTCTCAACACCCGACTTTGGAGCAAGCAAAATGCCTGCAGCAAATCCGATGACGCCGCCTAAGAGAAATTTTCCGCATTTACCCATCTTGTTCCTCCTCGTCTGGGGGTTTGCGCTGTACAAACCCAGCTTGTTCGAAGTTTCTCCAAAATTTCATGCCAGCTCAAACGCTCTGGCAAAAATGCCTTGGGTTTTTAATAGTAGCACGCACAAAGCGGCTGACCATAAAAAGATGCGCGGCCTTAGGCCTTTTTACGCTCCCTTTTGCGGTCATTTTCCAAAAGCAGTCTTTTGCGCAGTCGAATCGACTTAGGTGTGATCTCGACCAGCTCGTCATCTTCGATGTACTCAAGTGCTTCCTCGAGGGTAAAAGTCATGGGAGGAGCAAGTACCACTGCCTTATCAGAAGAAGCGGCGCGAATGTTCGTCAGCTGCTTTGCCTTCGCAACATTTACCACCAGGTCACCGGCGCGTGAAGCCTCGCCCACAATCATACCTTCGTAGCACATCTCACCAGGTCCGATGAACAGCTTGCCGCGCTGCTGCAGTGAATCAAGAGCAAAGGCCACTGATTTTGCAGAAGTCATGGCAATCAGAGAACCATTTTGACGACCTGATAGTTCACCGCGATAAGGACCATATTCACTAAAGGTGTGAAACAAGATACCCTCGCCGCGCGTCGCATTCAGGATGCGTGCGCGCAGACCCATCATGCCGCGCGATGGAATCTTAAAGACCAGATGCACCAAGGTGTCACGCTGGACCATTTCTGTCATCTCGCCTCCCGAAGAACCAAAGATCTCGATGACTTTGCCAGCAGATTCGCTGGGGACGTCAACCACGGCAAGCTCGATAGGCTCAGTTCTGTTTCCGGCCTCATCTGTGCCGTATACAACCTGAGGACGTCCCACCTGGAACTCAAAGCCTTCACGCCTCATAGTCTCCATCAGTACTGACAGGTGCAGGACACCACGACCAGCAACATTCATGCCGCGCTTATCTTCGGTTTCAGTAATCTGCATCGAAATATTTGATTCAGCTTCGCGCATGAGGCGCTCTTTCAGTTGGCGACCACCAACGATTTCGCCCTCCTGCCCCACCAAAGGACTGGTTGAAGCTTCAAAGACGACCGACATCGTAGGCTTTTCGACCTCAATAGGGTCAAGGTCAAATTCTTGCCCAATCGTGGTAAAGAGGTCTCCAATGTCGCAGTCTTCAACACCAGAAACACCAACAATGTCGCCTGCACCGGCCTCTTCGCACTCTTCGCGACCCAGGGCTTCAAAGGTAAAGAGGTGCTTTACCTGGGCGGTAAAGTTCTCGCCATTGTTCTTGTGAATCTGCAGTTTGTCACCATTGCGCAAGGTGCCCGAAAACAGCCTGCCCACACCAATACGTCCCAAATAGCTGGAAAAGTCGACCTGACAAATCTGAAGAGCCACGGGACCTTCGGGGTCGACATCAGGGGCAGGAATGTATTGCAAGATCGCGTCCAGCAGGGGTGCCATGTCCATGTTGCTGTCTTCTGGCTCGAGGCGCGCATAACCATTGAGCGCGCTGGCATAGATGACGGGAAAATCAAGCTGGGCATCATCAGCACCCAGCTCTAACATCAGCTCAAAGACTTCGTCCAGCACCTCGATGGGACGCGCCCCCGGACGATCGATCTTATTAATGACAACCATGGGTTTCAGGTTGTTTTCCAAGGCTTTTTTCAAGACAAAGCGTGTCTGAGGCATAGGACCATCAAAGGCATCCACAATCAAGAGGCAGCCATCTGCCATACGCAAAACGCGTTCGACCTCGCCACCAAAGTCGGCGTGACCAGGCGTGTCGATGACGTTAATCTTTACATCCTTATAACGGATGGAAATATTCTTTGCCAGAATCGTAATGCCGCGCTCGCGCTCTTGATCATTACTGTCCAGCACGCGCTCTGCGACTTCCTGATTCTCGCGAAAAACGCCTGCCGTCTGCAGCAGCTTATCAACCAAGGTCGTCTTGCCGTGGTCGACGTGCGCGATAATCGCAATATTACGTAAATTTTCCTGCAACATGTTCGAAGTCCTCACTTCTACGTCGTGATTCTAGGGTTATATAAGGCGAAGGGTATTGTGAATATGTGGCTGAGGAGTCCCATGGGACGCAACAACCCCTAATTGACCGCTCTCTATTGTATACCTTTTAGTATCAAGCGTGCGATTTGTTTTGAGCTCGTCAGTTCAGGTCGGGGTGATAGCGCGACAAAGTCCTGTAGAAACTGCTCTTGTTGCGGGGTGGGCAGGCTTGTTGTGCGCGCACGTTCCAGAAGCTCGACGGGGTCATCAAAGCAGGCATCAGGCAGGTAGTCACGCAGGTCAAAATTCAAACCACGCTTTGCCCGGTAATCAGCATAGTCAGGTATATAGAACCACAGGGGCTTGCCTGCAACGGCAGCCTCGAAAGACACGCCACTGTAGTCAGTGATGACGTGATCGACGATGGCTAAAAGGTCCAGGGTATCAACTTCTGGGTTGAAGATGACATGGTCAGACTCTGCAAAATAGGCTTTATCCTGAGCGCTTTCTTCGTGTTCGCGCAGGTGAGTCTTCACGATGAGCGTCGCATCGATGTCCTCGACTGCCTGCGCAAGCTGGCGCAGGGCACGCATCCACTGGGCATATGATTCGTCATCATCGCGAAAGGTCGGCGCGTACAAAATGACAGGTCCGTGGGCAAAGAACTCTTTGTGGGACGACATCAACAGGTCGATTCGGTTCAAATCAGGCGTTCGCAGAACGTCGGTGCGCGGCAGTGGCAGAACATGGATGCGCGAGCGGGGCGTTCTAAAGGCGTGGCGGAAGACTTCAACCGATGCGACTCCGCCTACTAAGAGCGCCGTGTAATTCGCATGCATGCGCAGGGCGCGGGCAATCTTTGCGTTGCGGCCCCCCGGCGTGTCGATGGCCTGCCAGGAAAAGCGCTTGATGGCTCCGAGCGCATGCCACATTTGTAAGACATAAAGGCTCTTGCGCTGGGTAAAATAGGAAATCGAAAGCGCGTAGCCGTCAAGCACCACCACCTGCGAGCTGGCAATATGCCAGAGCTCAAGCATCGTTTGGCGCAGATTGCCCAAAAAGCGCGAGCCTCTGGTGGCATCGCTGCAGCACAGAATCTTGATTTTCAGGCTCCTGTCTTGCGCCGTCAGCTCGCGGGCAAGAAGCTGAAAATCAACGGGGGTCAGGTCGCTTTGACGTGAAATAAAGGTCGCTTTGTGCTGCTGGGGACGTAGCAGCTTGATGCAGGCATAAAAGAGTGCAGCAAAGGGCCGCAGGGCCCGAGCCGTAAATGCGATGAACGAATTTTTCACGAGGCTTGGACACCCTTTACCAAGGATGATTTAGTTATCCGTGCTGTAGGGACGGTCCTCGATAGCGCGGATAACCTGGCTGAGCATCAGGTTCGACAGATATTCGTTGACGTAGACGTCAAGGTCTTCGAGCGCGGTCTTCACCGAGCAAGAGGCCTCGTTTTCGCACCACTCGTCTTCGAGCGAGCAGCGTGAACAGATGGGCTTGCCCTGCCCGACGACAATGACTTCAAGTAATGAGATTTCTTCTGCAGGGCGTGCGAGATCTGCGCCACCACGGGCGCCCCTGGTCACTTTCACCAGACCTTCGTTAGCCAAATCATAGGTAATACGACGGGCAAACTGGTAGGGTATCGTATCGCGCTCTGCGATTTCGCGGACCGAAATAGGTCTGCCCGAATCATTTTCCGCAATGGTTCGCATGATTCTAATAGCGTAATCAGTTCTGCGCGTGATAAGCATGTATTCCTCAGACCTTTCTCAAAACGGCGGACCTCCTGATGTACCTCATCAGGAAGGTGCGGGACGTGATTTCATCCCCCGCAAGGGTAAATGATACTAGAGCACGGACAAATTGTATACGAAAATTCAGCTATTTATTGAGGGCATATTGTGCGATTCGTATGAGCAAATCCGCCATATCGATCCCAGCTGCGGCTGCAGCCTTGGGAATCAGCGAGGTACTGGTAAGTCCTGGCAGGGTATTGGTTTCGAGCAAATAGGCGGTGCCATCGGCACGAAGCTTAATATCTGATCGCGAATAACCCTGACATCCCAGCACGACATGAGCATCGAGCGCCAGTTGCATGCAGGCATTCGTCACCGCCTCATCAAGGTCTGCGGGTACGACATATTCTGTGGCATGTGCCGTGTACTTGTTGTCAAAATGATAGAACTCAGTTTTTGGAATGATTTCAATAACCGGCAGCGGAAAGGCAGGGCCTTCTGCATCCCCCAGCACGGCAACGGTGAGCTCACGACCCGTGATGCACTCTTCTACTAAGGCCTGGCCGTCTGGGCAAGCAGCTTGGCTAAAGGCCGCCTCATAGTCTTGGGCGCACTCCACCAGGGAAACACCGACAGAAGAGCCTTCGGCGTTGGGCTTGACGACAAGCGAGCTTGTGCCCAGCATGGTGCAGACAGCCTCATAGCTTTCACGACCACTTTTTAAGAGCAGGCCTCGAGGATTGCGCAGACCAAAGTGGCTAAACAGCTGCTTGCTGACCTGTTTGTTCATGGCCAGCGCGCTTGCAAGTACGCCACTGCCCGTGTAGGGCAGACCCAGTATCTCGAGCAGACCCTGAATGGTGCCGTCTTCACCCGCGCTGCCATGCAGGGCAATGAACACGAGGTCGGGTTGTAGGGCGCGCAACTTCTCAATGAAGTCGAGGTCCGCGGCATCGAGAACCGTGACCTCACAGCCCAGTTCGCGATAGGTGGCGCTGACGTTTTCGCCCGTGCGCAGCGAAACCTCACGCTCGGCCGAGGTACCGCCCTGTAAGACAGCGATGTGCAGCTTGCTTATGTCGCGCGCCGCTGTGGCTGTGATTTCAGGAAGAGTCATGTGATCACCTATCTGTCGTTTTGCACGTCGCGGTGTTGCTTACGGACGCTGGACAATCTCGACGGTTACGGTTCCGACACCGGCAGAACGCAGGCCAATAACTTCTGCGGCACCGCGAGACAAGTCGATAATGCGCCCACCCGTAAAGGGGCCGCGATCGTTAATACGCACAACCACACTGTTTCCGCGAAAGGTTACGCGGACCAGGGTATTAAAGGGCAGTGAGGGGTGTGCTGCCGTCATGGCATTGGGATTGAAGGCTTCGCCGTTTGCCGTCGTGGTACCGATTTGGTACCAGGAGGCAATACCGGTAAAAATCGTGCCGGTGCCAATGTAGTCACCGCCACCACCGCCGCCGCCATTGCTGCTTCCGCCACTAGTGCCGCCACCGCTGCCGTTGCCGCCATTAGCATTATTGCTACCACCATTGTTACTGCCGCTGCCCGCGTTGCTGCTACCGCCACCGTTACCGCCACCGGCAGATGGTCCCGAAGGACGGTTGCTGCCCGATGGTGCGGCGGGCCTGGTGGCTTCTTGTTGGCGCTGCTGCTCGACTTGAGCTTGCAGGGCTTCCTGTACCTGAGAGTTCAAAGAGCTAATGTATGACTGCTGCTGATCAAGCAGGCTCTGGGCAGCACTTGCATCTCGCTGCTTTGAAGCCGTAACTGACTCTTGACGGTCGCGCAGTTCATTTAGGCTTGTCAGCACCTGTTGGTGCTCTCTGGTTTGGGCGCGTAGCATGACGACCGTATTGGCGTCATTTTGCGCTAGAGCATCAACTACTTCAAGCGTCGCCGTAAAGTCCGTTATCGTGCGTGATGAAAACAGGGCCTCCAAATACACCAGGGGGCCATTGCGGTAGATGAAGTCTGCCTGCCGGGCAAGAGCCGCCTGATTCTGCTCGATTTCACCCTCAAGTCTGGTCGCCTCTTCTTCTGCCACGACAATGTCGTCTTCTGTTTTCTGAAGTTCTGCCGTAGCTTGATTTAGGGCTTCGAGGGCTGTTGAAAGGCCCTGCTGCATTTGATTCATGCGTGAAGAAGCATCGCGGGCACGCTGCTGCAACTCGGCTGCATTGGCCGCGTAGGCATCAGGGGTAAATGCGGGAAGGATTGATGTGAGTAAAAGTGCAAAAACCCCTACCGCAAAGGGTAGGGTCGCAGATTTACGTACTATCTTCGTTTTTCTTTCTAATTTCGGCACGCTTTATCTTACCACCCAAAGTCTTAGGAAGTTCGTCCACGAAGCAGATTATTCGTGGATATTTGTAGGGAGCCGTTACCTTCTTGACATGTTCTTGCAGCTCATGGACCAGTTCTTCGCTGGGTCTGAAGTCTTTTGCCAAAACCACATCGGCCTTAACCACGGTGCCGCGCACCGGGTCAGGAGCCGCCGTAACCGCACTTTCAACAACGGCTGGGTGTGAAATCAAGGCACTTTCGACCTCAAAGGGACCAATGCGATAGCCAGATGCTTTGATCACATCGTCATTTCTGCCAACAAAGGTCAGATAGCCGTCAATGTCACGCCAGGCCATATCCCCCAGATTGTAATATGAACCACCAAGGGCGTCTGCACTTTTCTCCTCGCAGCGGTAGTAGCCGGTAAAAAGCCCCGGCGGATAGCCTTCCTTAAGCCCCGTGACGCAGATGGCACCCTCTTGCCCAATGTCAGCTTCGCGCGGACGCAGGTAGGGCTCGCCCTGCGGGTCATATTCGACCAGCAGGCGAATGTTGTACAGCGGATCTGGCTTACCGAGCGACCCAGGGCGCGGCTCAAGCCAGGGCCAGGTCGCAATCATGACCGTGCTCTCTGACTGCCCAAAGCCCTCGCGAATCTTTTTTCCCGTGAAGGCCTCCCACTTGTTAGTAACTTCAGCATTCAAAGGCTCGCCTGCCGTTGCATAATTCACCACGCTCGAAAGATCAAAGGAAGCCACATCTTCTTGCAGCATGAAGCGATACATCGTGGGCGGCGCACAGAAGGTGGCAATGTCGTAGTCTTGCAGCTTTTCAAGTAAGCGCGCTGGCACAAAACTATCCCAGTCATAGGCAAAAACGCCCGCACCACAAATCCACTGGCCATAAATCTTACCCCAGCCAAATTTTGCCCAAGCACTGTCAGTGACTGAAAAATGAAGCGCGTCTTCTTGAACTTGCTGCCAGTATTTCGCCGTCGTAATATGCCCCAGGGGGTGTGCATGCGTATGGTGCACCATCTTTGGCTGACCGGTCGTACCACTGGTGAAGTACAGCATCAGCGTGTCCTCAGCAGTCGTAGCAGACGCGCCAGATGGCCTTTCCCACGCGGGGACATCGCAGGTCAGCAGCTCGTCAAAGGTCGTCCAGCCTGCAGCTTCAGCAGCTCCATCCTCCCCAACACCAGCTGCCTGCTGCACTAAAACTTTGTTGCTAATGTCGGCACCTGCCGCGCAGCAAGCTTCGACTTGCTGCACAACATAGGGGTCATCAACAGCAATAATGGTCTTAAAGCCCGCAGCCTCAGCCCGAAAAGCCAGATCCTTTGCCGTCATCTGAACAGAGCCGGGCACAAAGACCACGCCCATCTTCATCAGCGCCACCGCAAGCGCCCAGTATTCCCAGCGCTGACGCAAAATCAGCAGCACGATGTCGCCCTTAACAAGCCCCAGCTTGTTCGTCATGGCAGCCGCCAGCTGGTCTGACATCTGGGCAATGTCATCAAAGGTCTGGAAGCGCTCCGCCTCCTTGTCATCAATCCAGTGCAGTGCGCGCTTTTCAGGCTCGATATGCGCCCAGGCATCAACGACGTCGTAGGCAAAGTTGAAGTCGCCTGGAATGTCGATGCTGAAGTTTGCGTGAAAATCCTCGTAGCAATCGAAATCTATGCGCGGGCAGAATTTTTTGAGGAGTGCGTCCATAACTGCTTCGACCTGCTGCTTTCGCTATTCGGTGATGACCGTGACAAAGACGGCGGGCTCAGGCGAAGCGCACTTTTGCCCGTGCGGGATATTCGCATTAAAGTAGGCGCTGTCACCGGCGTTCAGGCGAATGGCCTGCCCGTCAAAGCTCAGATCGATAGCGCCCTCAAGGACCATGTTGAACTCTTGGCCACCATGGGAAATCAAGTCATCGCAGTGCTCTTTGGGGTCAAGGGTAACCAGCAGGGGCTGCATTATCTTGTGATTATAGCGCCAGGCGAGGTCTTGAAAATGATAGCCCGCAAAACGGTCAACCTTACGACCTTCGCCCTTGCGCACTACCTGAATCGATTCAAGCTTGCCAGATTTGCCCATCAGTATTTCGGTGAACTCGACACCAAACTTGCGCGCGATGGAATAAATCACGCTAATAGGTACGTCTGCGCCCGTTTCTTCAAAACTGCGGTAGCGATCAAGCTCGATGCCCAGCTCTTTGGCAAGCTCAGTATCGGTAACGTCACAAGCCTCGCGCAATCCCTTGATGCGCATGCCCAACTCGCGGAGGTCTTGCTGCTGATCAGTCATGGCGCCGTCCTCTAGAGCCCTTTACCGATGGCAAGAGCCCTGAGGTTTTTCTCAAGCAGCGCCTGCTTGCGATCAGGAATCGATATCCTGAGCGCTTCCTCGAGCACTTCTTCGGTGCAAAACTGCGTTTCTTTCCAAACGGCTGCCACCATGATGAGGCTGCCGATGGGGTTGCCCTGCTCATCGTCAATGCCATTGTCAGAGGCCGTTTGAGCATAGGGGTAGACGAGGTTCTTGATATCATCTCGCAACGTGTAGTCTGCAATATCAAAGGTCGATTCGTCCACAAAGAGCCAGCCACCGGGTTCCACGGCTTGCGCGAAGCGCTCGAGTGACAGCTTGTTCATGGCAACAACAACCTGAGGTTCCAGCACTAGGGGCGTACCAATGGGCTCGTCTTGGATGATGATAGAACAGTTACAGGTACCGCCACGCATTTCTGGTCCGTAGCTGGGTAGCCAGCTTACTTCCTTGCCCGAAAGTAGACCTGCGTTTGCTATGACACGTCCGGCGAACAGCACCCCTTGCCCACCGTAGCCGGCAAGTCTCATCTGCATGTTCGTGAGAGGCGTTTTGATTGATGCAGTCATATTAGGCACCACCCTTGCTGTCTGCAGCTTCTGCTATATCTGCTTTCATGGAAGCTTTGCGCTCTTCTTTGGCGATCTCGCGCGCAAGCTCCGCCTCGACCTGCGCAGCGTAGGCAGCCTTTTGATCCTCGAGTTTTGCTGCTGCGGCGTCAACGATATTTTCAAAGCCCTCAGCCTTGATGTCACGATACACACCCAGTGGATAGTAAGGGAACATGTTTTTGCGCATCCAGTCAGCAGAATCCAGAGGGTTCAGCCCCCAGTTTGTTGGACAGGTGCAAAGCACCTCGACAATGCTGTAGCCGCGCTTATCACGCTGGTATTCAAAGGCCTTGCGTACCGCGCGCTTTGCTGCGCGAATGTTTTTGGGCGTATCTACGCTGACACGTTCTGCATAGGCCACACCATCGAGGGTCGAGAGCATTTCGACCACGCGCAGAGGATAACCATCCTGGGCGATGATGCGTCCGTAAGGGCTGGTCTGCGTAATCTGACCCGGCATCGTAGTCGGCGCCATTTGGCCGCCCGTCATGCCGTAGATGGCGTTGTTAATAAAGATGACCGTGATATGCTCGCCACGGGCGGCAGCATGGACGCTCTCCGCCGTGCCTATGGCTGCAAGATCGCCGTCGCCTTGATAGCTAAAGACGATGTTGTTGGGATTGACGCGCTTGATACCGGTCGCAACAGCTGCTGCGCGACCATGGGATGCCTGCACCATGTCGCAGTTAAAGAAATTTGTCGCTGTTACACTGCATCCTACGGGCGCGACTCCCACGGTTGAGCCCGTCACTTGAAGAGCCTCGAGGCTTTCACCAATCAGGCGGTGCACCGTGCCGTGCATGCAGCCAGCACAGTAGGTAAAGGCGGTGTCGGTCAGACCTTTGGTGCGCTCGAAAACAACCTTTTCATTGTCTTTGGGAGCAGGCATTGTTCTGGCCATGCTAAACGCCTCCTTCCGCAAACTGCGCTTGCATTTCATTCATCTTCGCTAGAATCGCCTGCGGGTCGGGCACCAGGCCACCTGTTCTGTTATAGGAGTCTATCGGCAGGCGACCATTGACAACCAGGCGCACGTCTTCGACCATCTGACCCATGCTCATTTCCACGGTCAGGAAGCCCTTGACCTTGCCTGCTTCAATCAGATCATTGATGCTGTCGTCGGGATAGGGCCAGACCAGCAGCGGTCTGACCATGCCGGCCTTGATGCCAGCATCGCGCGCCAGATCAACGGCACTCTTTGCGGTGCGGGCACTGGCGCCATAGGCGACAACGATGATTTCAGCGTCTTGCGTCTGATAGAGCTCTGCAGCCTGTTCGTTTGCTTTGACGACATCGTAGCGTGCGTAGCGTTCGGTGTTTGCAGCTTCCAGCTCTTCAGGGTAGAGCTGCAAAGAGTTGATTTCCATCGGCGCGCGCTCGCCCTTCGTGCCCGTCATGGCCCAGTCATGCTGCGGGCAATCTGCTGGGTCTTTGATAGGCGGTAAGGCAACTGGCTCCATCATCTGTCCCAGCAGGCCGTCTGACAAAATCAGCGCCGGCATGCGGTACTGATCTGCCTTTTCAAAGGCGTCCCCCACCATGTCGGCCATTTCCTGCACGGTTGCTGGTGCATAGACCAGACACTTGAAGTCTCCGTGTCCCGGAGCCTTCGTGGACATAAAGTAATCACCTTGCGAAGGCTGAATCGTACCCAGTCCTGGGCCGCCTCGCTGAATGTTGATAATGACGCTGGGTAGGTCGGCACCTGCCAGATAGGATAGGCCTTCTGCCTTGAGGGCGACGCCGGGCGATGATGAAGAGGTCAGCACACGGGCACCGGCGGCAGAAGCTCCGTAGACCATGTTGATGGCACTGGTTTCGCTTTCTGCCTGTACAAAGACGCCGTCGACCTGTGGCATGCGCTTTGACATGTAGGCGGCAAGTTCATTTTGCGGGGTAATGGGATAGCCAAAGTAGGTCCGGCATCCCGCACGAATCGCAGCTTCGGCAACGGCTTCGTTGCCCTTCATGAGGCGCTTTGGTTCTCTGACTTCGCTCATGCTGCTACCTCCTTATACACCGTGATAGCAACATCGGGGCAGATGATGGCACAGTTGGTGCAGGCATTGCACTTGCTGGCGTCAGTCTGCATTGCGGGATGATATCCTTTTGCCGTAAGGCGGGAATGGTCCATGGCCATTATGTTTTCAGGGCATACCACGACACAGAGGTCACAGCCCTTGCAGTAGAATTCATCAACAACGATACGGGGCATAGGCTTTCCCACCTCTCGCAAGACTGCAGTGTCCTGCATCCATCTTTCGTTCACTGTTCTGACCGCAGCGTGTCAGGAGCAAGCTGCATAATTCTTTGATAATTGCACCACTTGCTGCACAAACTCGTAGTTTTTAAGCTTAACATAGCAAAAAATCGATACGGGGTCTTCACATAACACTCATATGTGAACGGGTTGAATGGCGCGGCAAAAGCAGCTCAGCGCAGTGATAATGGTGCATGATTGGACGCACTCCTCCGCCTTGGTACATAAGACGGCGAAGCGGAAGCTCTGATTAAAAGGTGGGAACGACGCGGCCCCGGTAGTGGTCATTGATGAAATCGCGCAGCTCAGAACTGTTAAGCAGGCGTGCGAGGGTCAAAATGTGAGAGTCTGCGCTGCGATCAGGCCTGACAACCAGAAAGTTAGTGTACTTCACAGCCGCCGAAGAGTCTCTCTGTTCTGCCGCAAGGGCGGTATCAAATTCGATGCCTGATTCCAGCGCATAGTTACCATTGATAACCGCCAGATCAACATCGGCACGTATTGCGGGCAGCTGAGCCGCCTCGACTTCGACAATTTGCAGGTGGCGATCATTGTCGACAATGTCGCGCGGGGTTGCATAGAGGTCGACACCTTCGCGCAGGCTGATGAGCCCTGCAGCCTCAAGCAGGTTTAGGGCGCGCGCCCCGTTAGTGGGGTCGCTGGGTATGGCTACGCGACCCTCTTCAGGGACATCATCAAGGGCTGCAGAAGTTCCGGGGTAGATTCCCAGGGGCTCAAAGTGCACGCCCACCAGCGGCGTCAGGTCAGTGCCGTGCTCGCTGTTATAGTCTTCTAAATAGGGCAGGTGTTGAAAGAAATTCGCATCTATTTGGGCATCCTGCAGCGCCACATTGGGCATGACGAAATCATCGAAGACCACGATTTCAAGCTCGATGCCTTCGCCGCGCAGTTGATAGGTCAGGAAATCAAGGATTTCAGCATGGGGAGAAGGACTTGCGCCGACACGCAGTTTGACCAGTTCGCCAGGCTCTGAGCTCTCTGGGTGTGAGCACCCCGCCGCAAAAATCCCCACTGCCATCGCAAAGAGAGCTCCAACAGCAAACGCGGCTAGGGCTGCGAGCTGACGAGCAGACAAAGGAGTGTTGAGCAAGGTGTGGCGTCCCATGTATCCCCCAGTGGTCTTGCAGCTTTTCAATTCCTTCCCCGAATTGAAAAGAGAGTGGCCGTGGCAGCCACTCTCTCTATAATAACAAACACTAGAAGGGTGAAATAAGCTTCTGCAAACCACTGGGTCGCTTCTGAGCGTGTCTGGTAGTGAGTCTTGAGGTGGTGCGAACGTAAGCGACCCTACTAGGTCGTGTCGTTTGCCCCATCCTCAAACGAGCGCACCAGGCGTGCTCAGAACGGGCCAGAGGCTACATCATGCCCATTCCTCCACCCATACCGCCCATATCAGGCATACCACCCATGCCAGCACCAGCAGGCTCAGGTACATCTGCAACGGTGGCCTCGGTCACCAGTACCAGACCAGCAACTGATGCAGCGTTTTGCAGGGCACTACGGCTTACCTTGACAGGGTCAATGACACCCATCTTCAGCATGTCGCCGTATTCACCGGTAGCAGCATTCAAGCCGTGGCCCGTGTCAAGACCCTTGACCTTCTCGACAACGACGCTACCCTCAAAGCCAGCATTAGCGGCGATTGAACGCAGGGGAGCCATCAGCGCACGACGGATGATGTCAACACCAACCAGTTCGTCTGCGTCCAGTCCTTCAACGCTGTCCAAAGCGGCAGCTGCATTAACAAAGGCAACGCCACCACCGGCAACGATTCCTTCTTCGACAGCAGCGCGGGTTGCCTGCAGGGCATCCTCAACGCGCAGCTTCTTTTCCTTCAGCTCGACTTCAGTAGCAGCACCAACCTTGATAACGGCGACACCACCTGAAAGCTTAGCCAGACGCTCTTGCAGCTTTTCGCGGTCAAAGTCGCTGTCGCTGTTCTCGATTTCACCCTTGATGCGGTTCACGCGAGCGGTGATGTCGTCCTTGGTGCCCTCGCCATCAACGATAGTTGTCGATTCCTTGGTGACAACAACGGTCTTTGCGCGACCCAGCATGCTCAGTTCAGCATTTTCTACGGTCAGACCCAGCTCCTCGGTGATAACCTGACCACCGGTGATGACAGCAATGTCTTCCAGTTGAGCCTTACGACGGTCACCAAAGCCAGGAGCCTTTACAGCAACCGCGCTAAAGGTCCCGCGCAGCTTGTTCAAGATAAGCGTAGCCAGAGCCTCGCCCTCGACATCTTCTGCGATAATCAGCAGCTGCTTACCTGCCTGCATGACCTTTTCCAGCAGCGGCAGCATTTCCTGAATGTTCGTGATTTTGCTGTTCACAATCAGAATCAGTGGGTCGTTCAAGACAGCTTCCATGCGGTCACTGTCAGTCACCATGTAGTGTGACAGGTAACCCTTGTCAAACTGCATACCTTCTACGGTCTCGATGTCGATACCGAAGGTCTGGCTCTCTTCAACGGTGATAACACCATCCTTGCCCACAACGTCCATGGCCTCGGCGATTTTCTCACCAATGACGGCGTCGCCTGCTGAAATAGTACCAACATGAGCGATGTCTTCTTTACCACCGACAGCCTTGCTGTTAGCCTTGATGGCCTCAACGCTGGCATCCACCGCAGCATCGATACCACGACGCAGCGCCAAGGGGTTGGTGCCTGCAGTAACGTTGCGCAGACCTTCGTCAACGATGACGCTTGCCAGCAGGGTTGCGGTTGTTGTACCGTCACCGGCAACGTCGTTGGTCTTGACAGCAACTTCCTTGACCAGCTGAGCACCCATGTTCTCGATGGTGTCCTCAAGGTCAATCTCGCGGGCAATAGTCACACCATCATTAGTAATGGTTGGTGCGCCAAATTTCTTTTCCAGCACAACATAACGACCCTTTGGTCCCAGGGTCACCTTGACGGCATCGGCAAGCTTGCCTACACCCGCAGCCAAGCCATGACGTGCCTCTTCATTAAACTTAATGTCTTTTGCCATTAGTTTCGTATCTCCTTAGTCTTGAATGTTTCAACAATGGGCGGAGTGCGTCCACACCTGTCATGCCGCACTTGATGCGGCATCTCGATCTTGACCTTAGCCTACGATTGCGTAAATCTGATCTGACTTCAAGATGACGTATTCTTCGTCTTCAATCTTGACTTCATTTCCGCCGTACTTGCTGTAGATAACGGTGTCTCCAACAGCTACATCCATAGGGATGCGATCGCCATTACGATTCAGCTTGCCGGCACCGACGGCCAACACTTCACCGCGTTGTGGTTTTTCTTTTGCAGCCTCAGGCACATACAGACCACTCTTGGTCTGAGTCTCTGCTGCGGCTTGCTTGACAATGATGTTGTCGCCCAGTGGCTTCAAATTCATTCTCAATCCTCCTCTTAGTCTTATGGTAGTCGTTATTGACAGACCCTTTTCACTTTTTTAGCACTCTCGCAAGAAGAGTGCTAAAAGGCTTTTTTATTGTAGCAAAGACAAAGCCCCGCGCAAGGCAGGGCTTCAGAATAGTTATAAAAAGTTCACATTTGCTACAAAATCTGAGCGTCTCGCACTTAGATTTTAGGAGCTTTGCCTTCTGAGCTATCAAGCATTACGTCAACTTCGCATTCTTCGGGGCTGTCACCAGTCGCAATCTGGTCGCTGGTCTGGTCCTGCTCCTCCGCAGGCAACTCTTCGTCCGCCTCGAGGGGCACAGCGGCGACCTCTTCTACAGCGGTTTCTTCAACGGCAGGCTCGGGCTTTGGCTCGAAGATCTTGCCGGGCGCCAGCATGCCGCGGATGATGTAGGTCAGATCCTCGCCCAGCATCTGACGGTCCAAATCAAGAGAAATCAGGGTTATGTCAGTGGGCGACACGGCGGTCACATCAGACAAATATTCAACACCTTCTGAAGGGTCAACCAAAATCGCGCCGGCATTTTCAAGGACGGTCTTATACAGGTCGTCATACCACGCCTTGTCATAAGCGCTCGTGCCCAGGCGTTTTTCCAGGTCTTGCAAAATGACAATCGTGGGCAGGTCCATCTGAGCCACCAAGCTGGTGGGCGCTGCAAAAATCATCAGCTCAAGGTGAACATCTGAGGCCTTGCGCTTCAGCATTTCGCCGACCCAAGCTTCAGGCTTGGGACTGTCCACGTGCTTGCCAAACATCATCTTGCCCAGCTTGTTCGAGGCTCCACTGGTGGGGAAAGGACGGTAAACGTGCCCAAAATCCTTGCAGTATTTCTTCCAGATTTTACTCGAACTATAGAGGTAGATGTCATAAGGCTCGTGGCCGTCCCCACGTGGCGAGGTCACATACTTCAGCGCCTTCAGCAGGTTCAAAATATGAGGCTCGGGCTCGCTTTCAACATACACGCCAATGCGGGGCTTGCGCTCAGAGTCCTTGCTCAAGTCGCGCTGTTCGCCGCCCGGATTAAACACGCGGTCAGTAACTGATTGCCCATCGTTTTTTGTTGCACTACTCACGGTCAGTACTCCTTTGTCGAAAATCACGAGCCTCAAGCGCCGCAAAAGCCGCCATCTGGCCTACCCTCCAGATTTCATTCCTGCCTACAAATGTACCAAACTCAGCCACCCTGTGCGCCACCGTTTTCGCAGCTAAGGCGCCCGCCCCAGCTCCTCAAGCGACGGCATATTGTACATGTCACTAAAAACATCTTGGATAGTCATGTGCTCGGTGGGATGCTCGCCCATACCCTCTTCGCCTTCCCCATCTACAGGCGGAGTCTGACCAGGCACGAAATACATCCCCACATTGGGGCGCCTCTCGAGGGCCGCCGTCATGTAGTCGTGGAAGATCTGCGCGGGATAGCTGCCGCCAGACACATTGCGTCCGCGAATGTTACGCATCTCTATCTGTGCTTCAGGAAAGCCCATCCACACCGCTGTGGTGACACCATCTGCCCAACCAACGAACCAGGCATCGTGATAGTTTTGAGTTGTGCCGGTTTTTCCGGCGACCTCAACACCCGTAATGTTTGCCCGCGCACCCGTGCCTGAGGTCACGACCTCGCGTAGGGTTCTGCGCAGCTCGATGCCGGTGCTTTCAGAATAGATGCGGTGGTCTTCGGGTGTCTCGTCTGCTTCAAACAAGACGGTCTGGTCAGCCGCAGGGTTATTCGGGTCAAGAGCGGTGACGCGCAGAATCGATCGCGGCGCTACATCACTACCCGCACGCGCCATCGTGGTATAGGCACGCGCCATTTCAAGAGGTGACACGCCGTAGCGCAGCCCCCCCAGCGACAAAGCAGGGTCAGGCTCCATGGGAGCAGCAAAGCCCATGTCATGGGCAAGCTCAACCACTTTTTCTGGGCCTATTTCCATTATGAGGCGCGCAAAGACTGTGTTGGTCGACTGCGTCATGGCTGCCCGCAGGGTCTGGCTGGCACCTGGGTTTGCTCCCCCGTAGTTGGTGACCTCCCACATTTCATCGCGCACCATAACTTCAAAGGGTCGTGCGTCAATGCTCTTATCGATGCTCTCGCCATCTTCAAGGGCGGCGATAAGCGTCAAGGGCTTGAAGGCAGATCCCGGTTGGCGACGTGCCTGCACGGCGACATTAAACTGCTTTTCGTCCCAATCTTTGCCCCCTATCAGGGCAAGAATTGCACCGTCACTGTGACGCATCGACACCAGTGACACCGTGGGACCATCTGCGTCATCGTTCCAGCTCGCGGCTGCTGCCTCTGCGGCATCCTGAATGGCGGGGTCGAGGGTCGTGTAAATATTGAGTCCGCCTTGGGCAATGCGCTGATCATCAATGAGAGTCGGCAGTTCACGTTGCACCAGATCGACAAAGAAGGGATAGCGTATGTCTTGCGCCCGCGCAGTCCGGGGTGCCAGCACCAGTTCTTCAGCCCGCGCTATGTCAAATTGTTGATTCGTGATAAAGCCCTGGTCGCGCATAGCAGCAAGCACAAGGTTTCTACGAGCCGTCAGAGGCTCGGGGTCATCCTGAGGTCGGTAGGCAGAAGGCATGTGCAAAACACCGGCAAGGGTTGCTGCCTGCGCGATGGAGAGATCCTTGGGCTCGACCCCGAAAAAGGTCTCAGAAGCAGAATACACTCCGTAAGAACCTTGCCCAAAAAAGGCCATGTTCAAATAGGCTGCAATGATGTCGCGCTTATCGCGCTCCATTTCCACGCGGGATGCCAATATGGCTTCTTCGATTTTTCGAATCATCGACTGATCTTCGCCCGCATACATCATCTTCATGAGTTGCTGAGTAATCGTTGAACCGCCTTCGACGACCTCGCCAGCTGCCGTATTGCGCTGTACCGCGCGCAGTATGCCGCGCAGATCAAGGCCCGAGTGGTCAAAGAAGCGCTGGTCTTCAATGGCTACTGTCGCGTCAAACATGACCTGAGGAAACTCGTCAGCAGACATAGGTCTGCGCTGAGTATCGCCCGTCCACTGCGTCAGGACAGAGCCGTCTATGGCAAAGATAGTGGTAGGGCTTGATGATCGCCTGGCAATTGCCTCATGGGAAATGTCAGGTAGGGGCTGTAGCAAAATGTAGCCAATGACCGCCATCAGCAGCACCGTCAGCGTGACAACCGCACCTGCGAAATAGGCAATATAGGTTACGGGATTGCGTTTCTTTTTAGGCTTTTGCCCCATGCTTGATCATTAACACTTTAGGGTCGTGAAGCACCAACGAAGTTGTTTCTAAAAGCAGGCGCTACACGAACCACGTCACCAGTACGTGGCGAGTGAATCATCTGGCCTCCACCTATATAGATACCAACGTGATGAATGGGGCTACCAAAAAACACCAAGTCGCCCGGCTTAATATCAGCACGGCTGATTCGTTGTCCCGCATTGATTTGTGCACGCGAAACACGGGGCAGGCTGACGCCCACCTGGCGGAAGACATAGGAAGTAAAGCCCGAGCAGTCAAAGCCTGTTTGTGGAGAAGACCCGCCCCAGCGATAGGGAACGCCCAAATAGCGACGGGCAATGTTGACGACCTCGCTGCGTGGCTGCCTGCTAGGAGGTGGAAAAGTTTGTCCACCACCGGTAAAGGTAGGAGAACTGGCACGCTCTGCTGCAGCACGAGCCTCAGCCTCTGCCTGTTGTCGTTGCAGTTCGCGAACCTCTGCTTCAAGACCGCGCAGGCGCTCGCGACGATTAGCCAAATCAGTTTCTGCCTGCTGGCGCGCTGCGAGCATGCGATCATTTTGTTCTTTGGCGGTAGCCTCGATTTGAATGAGCTCATCGCGCAAGGCAGAAATCTCTTCACGCAAGTCTTTGAGCTCGGTCGAGCTTGCTGCGTCAGAGCGATTAAGCTCGTCGAGCAATTGCCACAAGCCAGCGAACTCTTCAAAAGAAGTGGCCCCCAGCAGTACCTCCAGAATGCCAGCACCTGCCGTATTGCTGCGATATACCTCTGTAGCACGCGTGTTTAGGTGTAGCTGGATGGTTTCGAGACGCTGCTGCGTCTCTTCCAGACGGGTATCTGCTTCCTGCCTGCGCTCAACGGCCGCCGTATAGGCTGCGTGAGCCTCATTATAGTCATCACTGGCGATATCAAGCCTGCGGTCAAGCTCTTCAACTTCGCGGGCTACCTGACGCACCTGCTCTTGGCGGCTCTGAACCGTAGGGGTCGCTCCTGCAACTGCAGGTCTTAAGACCTGAGTCGTCTCCGTATGAAAGAGGGAGTCAAAAGCGGGCAGTACAACGGTGCCCAGCATGAGTGCACTGAGGCCAAAGCCAATAATTCTTTTAGAAACAGCATGTCGTGCTGCCATAGGGTTCACTCCTTGTTGGTACAAGTAACAATAAGCGAGCATGAAAGCTCGCCGTTGGGTTGACTATTTTATCAAATTTGCGTCAAGGGCTGCAATACAGAGGGCGTCAAGCAGGCGTGAGGCCATCAACTGTAAACCAACCGGCATACTCGATTCAGAACCTGCTTCTAACAGCTCAGAAGGAATTGAAAGGTGTAGGTCAAAGGCAGGAACGGGGCCTTGCGCGGACCCGTTTTTCTCTTTGAGCTGGCCTAACACCTTTGACAACTGCCCTAATCGAGCAGAAAAGGTCTTGAAGTCATGGTGATAGCTCAGATAGGCAGCGCTGTCAGGCAGGTGTTGCTCGCCGTCTTGCAGCTCCACCGTGACATAGACCAGTACCGTCACCATGTCGGCTTCTGGTATGGACGCGCTCCCCCGCTTTATCAGTTCAATATAGTCGGTGCGCGCCGCATCTTCGAGGTTGTTGGCGTAGCGCACGACGCGGCGCAAGGCCGCCTGAGTGGCTGGGTCGCAACTGCAGCGCTCGCCGGCGTCGAGTGTCGTCAGGGCCTGAAAGTCAAAGTAGTAGTCCAGCAGGGCCGCATACTGCACCTGGGGACGAGCGGTGATGGAAGAATGGCCGCGGCTGTCCTTGCCAACCCACATGTGATGCAGGTCGAGCAGCGCGTTGAGCGTATCAATGCCGACCAAGCCGTCAGGGTTGATGCCGTAGTTTTGCTGGAACTCGGTCACAGCGCGTTCGGTGCTGACGCCAAAGATGCCATCGACGCCGCCAATCGCAAAGCCCAGGGTGTTCAGGGCGTTTTGCAGCTGGGTTACGTCATTGCCGTGGAAATAAGGCATGCGTAAGTACAGCATGCGGTCGCCCAGTTCGAAGGTCGAATCGACCAGCGTCGACCAGGTGCGTGGACCGACGGCTCCGGTAGGTGACAGGCCGTTATCGCGCTGAAAAGCTGTGACGGCATCCAGGGTCTGCTCCAGAAACACGACACTGCTGGTTTCATCGCCCGCTATGTCATAGCCCAACACACGCAGCCTGCGCTGAATGTCTTCGACGGCAGGTCCGGTGTCCTTGTACTGTATTGGCTTCATTTACCTAATGGCGGTGTTCTTTGCTGCAATTTCCTCTGAAATGGGGAAAGCTGCCGCATAGTGGCATGCGCAGAGGTGTGTAGCACCGACTGGTTCCAGATGTGGCTCATCGGTCGAGCACACGGCGAGCTTGTCAGCATCGCTTTGCGCCAAGGGGCAGCGGGTGTGGAAGTTGCATCCAGGAGGCGGGTCAATAGGTGACGGAGGATCGCCTGCCAGCAAGATGCGGTTACGCTTGCGCTGGACCTCGGGGTCTGGCAAAGGTACGGCTGAAAGCAGGCACTGCGTATAGGGATGATTAGGGGTCTCATAAAGACCGCGCCAATCACTGCGTTCGACAATCTTGCCCAGATACATAACGGCGACTTCATCTGAAATGTGCTGCACGACAGACAGGTCGTGGGCAATAAACAGATAGGCAATGCCGAATTCATTCTGCAGGCGCTCCAGCAGGTTCAGGACCTGTGCCTGAATAGACACGTCAAGGGCACTAACGGGTTCATCGCAGATTATCAGCTTTGGCTGCAAGGCGAGCGCACGGGCAATACCGATACGCTGACGTTGACCTCCACTGAACTCGTGGGCGTAGCGGTTGATGTGCTCTGGGTTTAGCCCGACGGTGTCAAGCAGCTCTTTCACCTTTTTGATGCGCGTAGACTTGTTGCCCATCTTGTGGATGGCCAAAGGTTCGCCCACCAATTCACCCACGGTAAAGCGGGGGTTCAGTGACGCATAAGGGTCTTGAAAGATGAATTGCACTTCTCGACGAAAAGCCTTTAGCTCGCGCGGCTTCATCTTTGCAACATCCCTGCCCTGATAGAGGATTTCACCCGAGGTCGGTTCATTCAGACGCATGATGGTGCGTCCCGTCGTCGACTTGCCGCAGCCGGATTCGCCCACCAGACCCAGGGTCGTGCCCTCGTTAATGGTCAGCGACACACCGTCAACAGCTTTGACGACTTTTTTCTCGCCGCGCGAAGAGCGCACCTTGAAGTGCTTTTTTAAGTCTTTAACTTCCAGAAGGGGCGTCGTCATGATGCCTCACCCTCCATCTCTGCTTTTGTAAATCCGGGCTGGCCCGCAAAGTGGCAGCTTGCCGTGTGAGGTCTACCTGAACCGTCGCTTATTTCTACCACGGGGGGTTCTGCATGTGCGCAAATCTCGCGTGCATAGGGGCAGCGAGGATGGAAGGGGCAACCCGTTGGCAAGTCAATCAAACTAGGTGGCAGCCCCTCGATGGGCTGAAGCTCGTTCTTTTCTGCAAGGTCGCTGGCAGAGCGGGGAAGCGAGCCCATGAGCCCCCAGGTGTAGGGGTGTGAAGGGTTGTAGAAGACTTCATTGACAGAACCAAACTCGACAGGGCGTCCTGCATACATGACCAGTACATCATCTGCCATGTCCGCCACAACCCCCAGGTCATGGGTAATCATGATAATGGCAGAGTTGCTCTTCTTTTGCAGTTCCTGCATCAGCTGGATGATCTGCGCCTGGATAGTAACATCCAAAGCCGTCGTAGGCTCATCAGCAATCAAGATATCAGGGTCGCAGGCCAGTGCCATGGCAATCATGACGCGCTGACGCATACCGCCACTGAACTGATGGGGGTATTCTTTAACGCGCTGATCAGGATGCGGAATACCTACCATACGCAAAAGCTCGACGGCGTGCTCCCAGGCTTCTTTTTTGCTCATTCCTTTGTGGATACGCAGAGGCTCTGCCAGCTGGCGACCTATCTTGTAGACCGGATTAAGCGAGGTCATGGGATCCTGGAAAATCATGGCGATCTTATTGCCGCGAATCTGACGCATGGCCTTTTCAGATGCCGTTATAAGGCTCTTGCCACGATATAAGGCGTCGCCGCCTTCAATCTTTCCAGGAGGCATGTTGATAAGCCCCATAAGCGTCATGGCAGTTACCGACTTACCACTGCCGCTTTCGCCCACGATGCCCAGCGTCTTGCCCGCATCAAGTTTGTAGCTGACCCCGTTGACCGCCTTTACTACACCGTCACGCGTGTGGAAATACATCTTGAGGTCATCGACCTCAAGCAAAGGTCCGTCCGTGTAGGGTCCCGTATCCTTCATATCCCACTTGTGGTGGGAAGGCTTTGTCTTATGTTCTTTCTGTGCCATCTAATGTCCTAATGTCTGAAAATGTATCGCTTCACTTTGCCTGCAAACGCGAAAGGCTAGTCCTTTGACTTGGTATCCAGCGCGTCACGGATGCCGTCACCCAAAAGCATGAACGACAGTACCGTCGACAGAATCGCCAGACCGGGGTACAGCACCAGCTGTGGCTGATGGGTCAAGAAACGACGACCATCATCAATCATACGACCCCAGCTAATATCTGGCGCCTGGATGCCCAGCCCCAAAAAGGACAGAGCAGATTCTGTCAGAATAACGCCACCTATCGTCATAGTCGCAATAACCAGTGCCGGCGCGATGGCATTAGGCAAAATATGCTTGAAGATAATGCGCCGGTTCGAGGCACCCAAAGCGCGCGCCGCAAGCACGTAGTCATTTTCCTTTACACTCAGTACGCTCGAGCGAAACAGACGTGCAAAGGATCCCCAGCCAAAGGCAGCGATAGCGGCCGCAACCGACCACGCCCCTCTCACTTCTTGGGGCAAGACCGACATGACCAAAATGACCATCAATACATAGGGGAAGGCCAAAATAATATCGGTAAAGCGCATCAGTACCGAGTCTACCCAACGACCCGCAAAACCTGAAACCGCACCTATCAAAATGCCAAAACTAAAGGCAGCAGCCGTTGCCACAAAACCAACGGTCAGCGAAACGCGGGCCCCATAGACCACACGCCCAAAGAGGTCGCGTCCCATGTCGTCAGTCCCAAAGGGATGTTCGCGGCTGGGTGCCTGCAAACGGGTTTGCGCAGCTGTTGCGGTGTCAATCTGGGTTGGGTCACCAAAGTTTTGGGGCACCCACAGGTCAGCTGTCACCGTTGCCATCAGTACAATCAATATCCAGAGGAGTGCGCCCATAGCCAGATAGTTCTTGCTCAGGCGACGCAGCGCGTCACCCCACAGCGTACGCGTTGCACGGTCATCAACTTTTTCTTCGTGATGCTCTTTTTTCAATTTGTTCTTATAAAGAGCTTCCGGATGTGGACCGTCGGGTCCGTGTGTCCGCTTGATCTGTTCTGTATCAGGCATGAATTCAGGCATTACTCTTCACCTCCTGCAATTCTAATGCGCGGATCAAGGAATCCGTAAGCTATGTCAACTATCAGAGAAATCAGCATAATGACAAAGAGGATCACGGTCGTGGTACCAATGATGACCTGGAAGTCACGCTGCATAATGGCCGTAAACATCAAGAGTCCAATACCAGGCCAGTTAAAGACGGTTTCGGTAAAAATCGCACCTGAAAGCATGATGCCAAAGTCCATACCCATCGAGGTAATAACCGGAATCAAGGCGTTCTTCATTTTGTGTCCCCACAGGATGCGGGCAGGAGAACAGCCCTTTGCCTTTGCCGTGCGCACGTAATCTGCATTTTCAATTTCAAGCAGCTGGCTGCGCATGATGCGAGCCGTATAGGCCATAGAAACAACGGCAAGGGTAAAGCCAGGCAAAATATAGTACATGTAGGTGGGCATCGCCCCGCTGGCCCCCGTAACGGGCAGGAAGAAGGCACCCCCCGTCACGTTTTGCAGCCATATACCAAAGACATACTGCAAAATCAGACCCAACCAAAAGACCGGCAGCGATACGGCAATAGAAGTCGACATAGTAACCAGAACGTCCCAGAAACTACGCCGCTTTACGGCCGAGACAATACCAGCACCAATACCCAGAATTGCTTGCAGCGCAATAGCCACTAAAGCCAGGCGCATCGTGTGTGGATAGCGATCTGCCAGGGTGTCTGCTACGGCACGACCTGACATGTATGAACGACCCAAATCACCCTGTGAAAGGCGGACCAAATAGTTCTTGTACTGGATATACCAGGGTTGGTCAAAGCCGTGAGCCTTTTCAAAAGCTGCACGGAACTCAGGCGTTACTGCCCTCTCGCCCATTACCATCTGTGCCGGATCAACCCCGGGCATGTGGTATTGAATTAAAAACAGCAGCATGGTTACACCCAAAAACACGGGTATAAACTGCAGCAAACGCTTGATGATATATCTCAGCATCTGGCCTCGACTCCTACATTTTCTATCATGGTTACACTCACTCTTATACGTTTATTCATGGTTCCGCACGCTTTATTGCACTTAAGTACAACATGCAATAATTGCACAATTTACGCTATTTGGCGAATTGTTCCTACTCGATGTACCTGTGCTTTGTCCTTACACAAGTAGGAAAGAGGGCACCCTATGATAGGGATACCCTCTTTCATTTTACTACGTTTTTACGAAAATCGCTGCGTTTAGCTGCGACTTTTCGCTTAAGCGTGCTTACTGAGCGTCAGCAGTGATCCACAGTCTGGTGAAGTCTACATTGTTCAGTGAGCTGATTGTCAGATCGTTCATGCGCTCTGAAGCAATCATGCGGTGTGCGTAGAACGCGATTGGTGCCAGTGGGTTCTCGGCCTGAATCAAGGCGTTGATGTCCTTGTACTTTTCAGCGCGAGCATCTGCATCACCAATGGTACGAGCTTCAGCAAGACCATCATCGACAGCATCGCTGCTAAAGCCGGTGAAGTTGTTGCTTACGCCAGTTCCAAAGAGCTCATACAGGAAGTAGTCGGTTGATGGATAGCTTGCCATCCAACCCAGACGACCAACTTCGTAGTTTGCATCATCGAGAGCACGCAGGTAGGTTGCCCACTCCATGCCGTCGAGGTTTGCGGTGATACCGATTTCAGCTAGATCAGCTTGGATGAGCTCCATGATGGGCTCGTGACCTGCACCAGCATTCAGTGACAGCGTAATGGTTGGAAGACCTTCTCCACCGGGGAATCCTGCGTCAGCCAAAGCTTCCTTTGCAGCCTCGCGGTCAAAGCGTGAATCTTCCCATGCGCCATCAGCAGCACCAGGAATACCTGGAGGCAGGATGTCTGAAGCTACCTTGTAGCTTGATTCCCATACCAGGTCGTTGATGGCTTCACGGTTGATAGCAAGCGTGATAGCACGACGTACATCTGGGTTGTCCAGTGGTGCCTTGTTGTTGTTCATCAGGATGAAGTAAGTTCCAGCCTGTGCACCATTGATTACCTGGTTACCAGGATTTGCGGTGTAGCCATTGTTGCCAGCTACGCCAAACTGATCCTGCATAGCAATCAGCTGACCAGAGCTAATTTGTGCAAGGTCAAGGTTGCCTGCCTGCCACTCGGTAAAGGCTGCGTCAACATCAGCAAAGATGCGGAAGTCAATACCATCTACGTAAGCAGGAGTACCACTAAAGTAAGGGTTCTGAACGGTGCTGATGACCTGACCTGGTTGCCAAGGCTTTGCCATCATGAAAGGACCGTTACCAATAGGCATTTCACCGAAAGGCACGGTGCCGCCCTCAAAAGGAACGCCATTTTCTACCAGTGCCTGTGGAACAGGAACCATGGCAGCGTGCATCATGTTCTGAATGAAGTCACCAAATGAATCCTCAAGGGTGATAACCAGGGTGTGGTCATCTTCTGCAACAACACCTTCGAGGGTGTCTGCGTCACCTGACTGAACAGCGTCAAAGCCCTTTACCGCACCCAGCTGTGAAGAGATCGTTGAAGGATCAACATCACCAGTCATGGTGTTTTCGGTGTTAGGGTTTGCAATGCGGTTGAACGCATAGACAAAGTCGCCTGCGGTAACAGGAGTACCGTCAGCAAACTTTGCCTCTGGGTCGAGGTTGAAGGTAAAGACCGTTGAGTCCTCGTTAATGTCCCAAGACGTTGCTGCACCAGGCTCGATGATCGTTGGATCCTGGTGATTTGGGTATACGAGAGGCAGGAAGATTGCATGAACAACATGCAGTCCTTCGCTCTCACCAGCGTTGTAGGGGTCGATGAACTGTGGCTCGGCTATGTACATGCTAAAGGTACCACCGGGAGTAGCGCCTGATTCGGTCGCTGCTGGCTCGTCAGCTGGAGGTGTCGTGGTTCCGGTTTCGTTATTACAACCGGTCAACGCCAATGCAAACAGCATGACAGTGGCCAAAGCAAGTACTAATAGTCTACTTTTGCGCACAATTTTCTCCTTTCCATTGCTAAAACGCACCGTCTTTCCTTGGTGACAATGCGTGTTGAACATCGTCGCTTCTAGACTTCCGTTTAGCCTAAAATAATGTCCAACAAGTCGTTTTCTGTGCAGTAACTTTAGCTTAATAGAGTGATAATTACATTCATTCTGGACTTGATAACACAGAAAACTCACATACACAATGGGTGTTATCAAAGCGAAATACAGTGCTAAAATGAGCTTAATATGCAATTAAAAACAGATGCGGAGTGCGTCCATGCAAGAAGACATAATAGTGACCGAAGAGGCGGAATCCACAGCTTTGCCGCAAACTCCCAGCCGAGCCGCGGCAATTGGCTGGTCGCTACTCTACGTTCTGATTTTTGGTGTTGCCCAGACTTTGACGGGGCTCATCATCGTTGGGGTCAGTTCTTTTCGCGAAATAATGGCTGCTGCCGAATCCGGTGCACTCGACCCAAATGAGGCAGGAGCGATAAGCAGCTACCTACAGGATGTCCTCTTTGCCCACATGAGCGCAAACATGCCCTGGATACTTTTGGCCTCAAGTCTTATTACCCTGGCCTTTGCCTGGTGGGTAGTCAAGAAGCGCGGCTTCAACCCCAAAGAATTTGCCCAACTAAAGCCCATCAGCCCAAGCCTCGTGGCAACAGCACTCTTCATGGGTGTAGGTTTTAGCCTCGCCTTTAACGCCATCATTAACATGCCAGGCTTTGCTTTCATGGAGGCGGCTGATTCGGGGGCTACCGCTCAGGCGCAGGCTCTGCTCTTTGGCTCACTCTTGACAGCTTTGGTCGGGTCAACGGTGGTACCGCTGGTTGAAGAAATCGTGTTCAGAGGCTTCATTTTGAGCGAGCTGCGACGTGCTATTCCGGTCGTGCCCTCGGTGTTACTGAGCTCCATCGTCTTTGGTGTCTTGCACGGCACGGCCGCCTGGGCCCTTATGGCTGGCGTGCTCGGCATTATGCTTGCTTGGATTGCCCTGCGCACGAAAAGTGTGTACGCTGCCATTGCGGCACATATTGGTATTAACGCTGCAAGCTTCACCTTTGTCTGGCTAGAGCCTGAGGCCGCAGCCACCTATTACCTGATGCTTACGCTCGGGCTGGTCCTCTTTGTGGTGACTAGCTATATAATTGCAAAAGACTCAAAACAGCACATCCTCAGCCCCTAAGGAGCTCATTATGAATATCGACCGCGTTGTCGTAGGAGAAATAAAGACCAATACCTGGCTTATCGAAAATGAAGGTCAGCTCATTGTGGTTGACCCAGGGGACGAAGCAGATCGCATTCTTGATGCCATCGATGACCGTCCCGTTGCAGCCGTCTTGCTGACCCACGGACACTTTGATCACATTTCTGCTGCAGACGATGTGGCAGACGATTCAAGCTCTTTTCTTTACATGTCAGAGGCTGAACTGGCAACCTGTCCTGATCTGGTCAAGGATATCGAAGATCGCTACGGCATTAAGGTGGAAGTCCCCCGCGTGGATTTCAAGGTCAATGATGGTGATGTTTTTGATTTAGCCGGCCTGAAGGTAGAGGTTATGCTAACCCCTGGTCATACACAGGGCAGTGTTGGCTATCTTATCAGTGACCCCAGTTGCGAAGATGAACCGATGCACTACTTCAGCGGGGATACCTTGTTTGCCCGTGATATTGGACGCACTGATCTTTTGGGGGGCGACGCTGAAGCCATGGAGCGCAGCATCGAGCGCATTGCCACAGAGCTTCCACCTTCTACCAAGGTCTATCCCGGCCACGGTCCTGCCACCTCTATCGAGCGCGAATCACGCGCTAATTCCTGGTGGCCCTCTCAAGACTAGCGTCCACCACGCATTCGAATGCTCTACGCACAACAGAGGGGGCAGCTCAGCACACTCCGCAGTGCGCAGATAATGGCGCAAGCCAAGCGCGCGAGGACGTGATGAGCTGTCCCCTCTGTTGTGCTACATGTTCAAAATATTCAATAATGAAGAAAAATATGCACCTAGCCTACGGGGAGCATTATTCCATCCTCTTATAGGATTTGTGTCGTGTATGGACGCACTCCCCCTGTTAAGTGGTCAGCTAGCTTAAAAGATGTGTGGATTTAATCAAGAATAGCTTCATTACAGGGCAGGGTACGTTGCCTGTACGTTACAATTGCAAGAATGAAATATGCGCCGGTAAAGGTCTGGCGCGAAACCTAAACGCAATTATTGCGAAGGAGGACCTGTATGAACTGGAAGAAAGTGCTAATCATCGCTTTCGCGCTAGTACTATCAATGGGACTAGTTGCTTGCGGTGGCACTGAAGAGGTAGTTGACAACGCAGCTGCAGATACCGAAGCGGTGGTAAACCCTGAGGCTCTGCGTATCGTCGTTGTGACCAGCCCCTCTGGTGTAGATGACGGATCATTTAACCAGAACAACTATGAAGGTGTGCTTTCCTTCATCGATGCTCATGGTGACGCAACCGTGAACACCATCCGCGAGCCAGAAATGGACAACGCTGTTTCTGCTGTAGAGCAGATTGTTGCAAACTACGATGTAGTTGTACTGCCAGGATTCCAGTTCAGCGGAATCACTGACGTTGCGAAGGCTAACCCAGATACGAAGTTCATCCTGGTTGACACCTTCCCAGCAAACCCTGATAACGATCCCAATGACCCAGACAGCCCAACAGAAGTTGAACTGGACAACGTGTATGCAATGCGCTTTGCAGAGCAAGAATCTGGTTTCTTTGCAGGTATCGCTGCTGCCATGCAGACTGAAAGCGGCAAGGTTGCTTTCGTAGGTGGCGGAGCTATTCCTCCTGTTGTTAACTATCAGTTTGGTTTCGAAAGTGGTGTTAACTGGGCTAACAAGCACCTTGACACTTCTGCAGAACTGGTCAACCTGACCGCTTTTGCTGGTACTGACGTACGCGACATCAATGTTGGTGGTAACTATGTAGGTACCTTCAATGACGAAGCAACCGGCAAGCAGATTGGTGATGCACTGATCGCTGAAGGTGCTGACATCATCTTTGTTGCTGCTGGTGGTTCTGGTAACGGTGTATTCACCGCTGCTAAAGAAGCAACCGGCGTTCAGGTTATTGGTTGCGACGTTGACCAATGGGAACTGGGCGAAGACGGCGACCGTAACATCGTTTTGACTTCTGCACTGAAGGTTATGGATCTCCAGGTCTTCAAGCAGCTGGAAGCCATTGTTGACGGAAGCTTTGTTGGCGGTAACTTTGTACTGACCGCTGCTGATGATGCAACTGGTCTTGTGACCGCAGACGGTCGTCAGCAACTGAATGCTGACACCATTAGTGCAGTCAACGACGCACTGGCCGCCATCAAGGACGGAAGCATTGTTCCTGCTTCTAACTTTAACGGTCACGATGTTGACGGATTCCCTGGTCTCTAAGCTATAATCCCTGCACATAGTGCTAAAATGAAGGCGGTACTCCTTGATTAGAGTGCCGCCTTTTTCATAGAATATTAAGGTGTTTGCACGTGCATGCGGATTCGAGGGGGACAAAACCTGTGGCAAAGCAAGATGCGGGTCTATCTCAAGAAATTATTCTAGAAGTGCGCAATCTAACCAAGCGCTTTCCGGGCATCGTAGCCTGTGACAACATTAGCTTGGACATTCGCAAGGGTGAGATCTATGCCCTGTTGGGAGAAAACGGCGCCGGTAAGTCAACCCTTGCCTCGATGATATTTGGTCTCTACCAGCCTGATGAAGGTCAAATATACATTCGTGGGCAGGCCGTTTCGATTGATTCTCCCAATGAAGCCGTAGCACTTGATATCGGCATGGTGCACCAGCACTTTAAGCTTGTCAGCAATTACACGGTTGCCGAAAACATCATCCTGGGTGATGAACCGCGTAAAAAAGCCTTGGGTCTTTTTCCCTACGTGGATATCAAAAGTGCTGAGGCACGTATCGAGCAGCTCTCGCGTGACTACGGTCTCGAAGTAGATCCGCGCGCGGTGATTCATGACTTGGGTGTTTCTACCCAGCAGCGCGTCGAAATCTTGAAGATGCTCTATCGCGATGCAGAGATTCTGATTTTTGATGAACCGACAGCCATGTTGACCCCCCAGGAAATTGAAAGCCTGCTACAGATTATCAAAAACCTGCGTGACCAGGGCAAGACGGTCATCTTTATTACCCATAAACTGGATGAGGTCATGGAGGTCTGTGACCGCTGTGCGATTTTGGTGCGCGGCAAGTTGGTCGACATAAGCAACACGGCAGACACCAGCCCACGAGAGCTCGCCTCAAAGATGGTTGGTCGCGACATCGAGTTTAGCGCAAAGCGCCCAACAAAGGGTATGGGAGACACGATCCTTGAAGTCGAGGGTCTGCGCGTTGAGGATGCAAATGGCTTCCCAAAGGTTAATGATGTCAGCTTCAAGGTGCACGCCGGCGAGATTTTTGCCGTTGCGGGCGTTTCAGGTAGTGGTCAGACGGAACTGGCTGATGCCATAGCAGGACTTGCAAAGACCAAGAAGGGTGACATAAAGCTCAAAGGCCACAGCCTTTCAAAAATGAATGTACGCAAGCGTAGTGAAGACGGCATCGCCTACATCCCCGAGGACCGGCAGTCCGTCGGTCTGGTACTGGACTTTTGCCTTGACCAGAATCTGGCGCTGAAGTCCTACTATCGCAAGCCTTACTGCAAGACCTCTCTTTTGAAGCCTGTTGCCTTTAGCGAGCACGCAAAGGGACTTATTGATGATTTCGACATTCGCTGCGCGCGAGGCCCCAAGACCATAACCCGCGAGATGAGTGGTGGTAACCAGCAGAAGGCGATTGTCGGGCGCGAGATTGACCAGGGTGCTGATTTGTTGATTTTTGTGCAGCCCACCCGAGGCCTCGACATCGGCGCCATTATGGCCATCCGCGAGCGCATTTTGGACGAGCGTGATAAAGGCAAGGCCGTCCTGTTGATTTCGCTTGAACTGGATGAAGTCATGGATCTTGCAGACACCATTGGTGTCATGTATGCCGGCCAAATGTTAAAAGTAGCTGCTGCTGCTGACTTAAGCATGAATCAAGTCGGAGAATTTATGATGGGGGTGACGGGCAATGAGTAGCAAGAAATCCGCACCACAGCGCCCCGACCAAACAGACCACCTGCCCGAACAAAGCAGGCAAGCACTGCATGGCTTTAACAAGGCGCTTGATGATGCCACCCGCATGGTCGTCAAGGGTCTGGGAGCAGAGCGCTGGCAGGCACTGACCATACCGCTGCTGTCGATTCTGCTGTCACTGTTGGTGATATCGGTCGTCATTTTGGCCTTTGGCAATAACCCCCTTGAGGTTTTTAGCTCGATTCTTGCGGGCGCCGGCTGGTTTGCGAAATCAAACTATGGTGGCGGACAGTCACAGCTTACTGACCTCATTAACCTTGCTACGACTTTGACGCCATTGTTATTTGCTGCCCTCGGTGTTGTTGTTGCCCTACGCTGTGGCCTTTTCAACATTGGTATTGCCGGCCAGATGGTTCTGGCAGGCTTTATCGCGACCGTCTTTGTTGGCTACAGTGGCATGGACGCCCTCGTAGCCCGCCCCCTGGTGCTGGTGATTGGCGTGGTCGTCGGAGCCCTCGCAGGAGCCCTGATAGGTTTTCTCAAGTATCGCTTTAACATCCATGAAGTCGTGTCCTCCATCATGTTGAACAACATCTTCATGTATGTGGTGGCCTACATCATCAAGCTCAACTACCACGACCCTGTTTCACGCAATATGCGTGCTGCCAGTTCTGATGCGCGCCTTCTGACAGACCCGGTCCATCTGGGTGAAGCAAGTGCCCGGCTGCCCGTCGGCTTTTTGCTGGCTGTGATTGCCGCCTTTGTCCTATGGTTTTTCTTAACGAAGACAAGGCAAGGTTTCGAGATGACCGCCGTAGGCAAGAGCCCCAAGGCGGCACAGTATGCCGGGATAAAGATTGGGCGCACGGTCGTCTTTGCCATGGCGCTCTCTGGTGCCATGGGCGGTCTTGCAGGAGTAACCCACTATCTGGCAAGCGTTCCTTCTATTGCGCCCAATGTCTTGCCATCAGTGGGCTTTGACGGCATTGCCGTTGCCTTCCTGGGCAATGCGCACCCCTTGGGTGCTGTTTTGGCAGCGACCCTGATTGCGACCCTTTCGACAGGCGCCACCTACATGAGCTCTATTGTGGGTGTCCGTCAAGAAATTGCCGCCCTCATTACGGGCATGATTTTGCTCTTCACTGCCTGCGGTGGCTACCTGAAATCATGGCTCGAAAACAAGAAGAGTATGATTGCTGACGCTGACCGTGCAGCCGCTGACAGAGCTGCAGGCTCGAAGGGAGGTGATGGCGCATGAGTATTCTCGATGTGAACTATGCTGCTATCCTCGTTGACGGCTTGAGCTTTGCGCTGCCCCTGTTGATTATTGCGATTGGCGGTATCTACAGCGAGCGCAGCGGTATCGTAAATCTGGCACTTGAAGGACTACTGGGCTTTGGCGCCTTTGTGGGCGCGCTCTTTGTGGCATCAACCGCAGGACTCTTTGCGGCACACTCAGATTTGCCGATGTATTTCAGCTTCCTCTTTGCAGCTATCGGAGGCGGCATGTTTGCCGTCATCCACGCCGTACTGTGCATCAAATTCATGGCTAATCAAGTCATCAGCGGCGTTGTCATAAACATCCTTTCTGTGGCACTGACGGGCTTTTTTACCTCGACTATCAATGCAAACTTCTTTGGACAGGCATCAGAGCGCTTCATGTTGCAGACCTCGCCTCGCTGGGACATCCCCTTCCTGATGGACATCCCCATTTTGGGGGCGGCCTTCACGCGCGTCTACCCCTTCATGCTGATTATTCTGGTCGTCGCAACCTTCTTTTGGTATCTGCTGTATAAGACGCAATTTGGCATGAGAGTGCGTGCTGCGGGTGACAATCCACAGGCGCTGGACGCGGCAGGCGTGAACGTCAGTCGCGTGCGCTTTGGGGCTGTTGTTATATCAGGTGTACTGGCTGGTATTGGTGGAATGAGCTTTGCCTATTCGATATCGACAAACTTTTCGCCGGCGATTTACATGGGCTTTGGCTTCCTGGCCATTGCAGCGCTCATTTTTGGTAACTGGAAGATTATTCCGACTTTCGCTGCCTGCTTGATTTTTGGTTTGACACGCAGCGCCGCCTTTAACTTGCTACCCGTCTTTGATGCCAGTGCTGCTGTTTTGGATCTGGCCTTGGCGGCACCTTTTGTGGTGACGCTGGTGCTGCTGGCAGTGTTTGGCAAGAAGAATATGGCACCGAGGGCTCTAGGCGATGTTTACGACAAGAGCAAGAGGTAAGCATGAATTTGAATAAGTTTATTGATCATACTAATTTGGCAGTTAATGCTACGGAGCTTGATATTCGTCAGTTGTGCGCTGAAGCACTTGAATATGATTTTGCTGCCGTGTGTGTAAACCCGATTTGGGTTAAGTTGTGCGCCGATTTGCTGCGAGACAGTGAGGTGAAGGTTTGCACCGTCATTGGTTTTCCCACAGGCGCCCACATGCCCGAGGCTAAGTTAATAGAAGCGCAGGTGGCGCTCGTTAATGGAGCGCAGGAATTAGACACGGTTATTAACATAGCCGCCCTACGTGCAGAAGATATTGAAATGCTGCGCGACGACATCGAGCCACTGGCTGATGCAGCACACGCCGCGGGTGCCATCTTGAAAGTAATCTTAGAGACAGCCTTATTGGAAGACGATGAAATCGTACGCGCCTGCAATCTCTGCTGGGACTTTGGTGCAGACTTTGTTAAAACGTCGACAGGAATGCTTCTGCCTGGAATGGCTGAAGGTGGTCAGACGGGTGCGAGCCTGCATGCGGTGGGCCTCATGGCACGCCACGCTGCTGGCGCATCAAATCAAGGAGTACCCATGGGGGTCAAGGCCTCTGGCGGCATCCGCGACCGCGACACAGCTATCGACATGATTGAAGCCGGAGCTACACGCATTGGTACCTCATCGGGCATCCCAATTTGCACCTGTGCACACAGAAGTGGTTCGTCTGGCTATTAGTGTGAGGTGTATGCCAATTCAGAGCACTCCGCAGCGCACACATAATGGCGTAAGCCATGCGCGCGAGGACGCGATGAATGGCAAACGCTGAGCTCTCAATCGTTACTGGCTGACAGTGACGGCTGTGACTTCGCCGTCAGCGACGGTCCAGACGACATCAATGGGCGCACTCTCTCCCCCATCTGCAGCAGTAATCACCAGGTTCGCACTTAATGGTACATCTCCTTGCTCGACGATTTCTTCTGCCATGAGCTGATAATCGGACTGCGTCATCATATTAAGCACTTCTTTGTCTTCAATAGTCAGATGAAGCGTGACATCGATGCTGATGTCTTGCTGTGCAGCTAGTGCCTCAAGCCCGTTAGAGGGCAGCCAGTCGAAGCTGGGTGCGAGATGCCAGTCAACATCATCGCTGCTGTCAAAGATACTTACCTCGACGCGGAATTCTGCTATTTCGTAATCCCCAAACCATTTGACGAGGATGGGCTCGGCGCGCTGCGCAATCATACGCTCTGCAAGACGTGCCTGAAAGTCATCGCGCACCTGGTCAATGGGCAGAGGGTTACCATCATTGTCATGCATCTCTAGATTGAAGACGAGGCTGGGGTCAGAAACAGGAAAGGCTGCACCCTGAAAAAAGCGCGAACCAGAGTTCAGAAGTTGAATATCAAAGGGCTCACCGTATTTTGCTTCGAGATGATCGCGAATTTCCTGTTGACTGGGATAGCCACCCAGATTCCACATGGTCTTATCAATGATGTTACCAACGGTGTCGCCTTCTTTGGTGCAGCCCGTCAAGGCAGTGGCTAGACTAAGGCACATCAAGGTGGCGAGCAGAAACAGAAATGGCTTTTTGAGCATGGAAATCCCTTTGCTTGAGTTTAATCGACCCTGTTAGTCTACCTTAGTCCCCAGAAAAGTCCAACGCGACCTTGAAGGCATGCGATGCAAAGGCCGCCTCGAACTGTGCTGGCTGGTGGATTTCGATTTCTGGTAGCTTGACGAGACCGCGATCAAGGTAGCGCAGCGCTGGCGCAAAGGGGCCGCAGCGACTGCCGCGAATGCTAATCTCGCGCACAACGACTTCACTCATGTTGATCTCAACATTTGAGGCATAGGTCGATTTCATAATCAGCGTTCCCCCGCTGCGTGTCAGCGCGAGGGCTGTCGAAAGTCCCGAGGGGTGACCCGTAGCATCAACGACAACTTCATAGGATTGCTGGTCAGACTCCGCCACAGGGCTTGAGTCTGGCTGCGTCGACTGCCCCAGCAGGCGCGTGCCTGCAGCAAAGGGTTCAAACATTTTGAGCTTTTCTTCTGAGAGACCAAAGACCGTCAGGGGTGCACCTGTCAGGGCGAGGACCTGCCCACTCATGTAAGCAAGGCGTCCGTCGCCCAGCAGTGCCACGGGGCGGTCGGGCGAGATATGCGTGACCTCCGTGATGCGCAGGGCAGCAGCCAGCGGTTCTGCGAAAACGGCTTGCGTGCTGGGCAAGCTGTCAGGAACGGCGTGCAAGAGGCGTGTTGGCAGAGTAATGTAGTCTGCAAAGCAGCCGTCTTTGTCGTGAATGCCGAGCACCGTGCGTTGTGGACATTGTGAGGTCCGGCCGATGCTGCACATGGGGCAGTCCATACGATTGCAGTTCAGGTTGATTTCGCCGACCACGCGCTTGCCCACCAGTGCCAGATCAGCCGGGGTGGTGCTTGCGTCTTGCTCGATGGAAACGACGGTGCCCACGAACTCGTGACCCATGATGTTGTTGTAGTGGGGCACGTAGCCCGCCATGATTTCGCGGTCAGTATTGCACAGGGCGGCAAGCTCAACGCGAATCAAGGCCTCGCCCGATAGGGGCGTGGGCTGAGGGGCGTCTGCGCTAAAGCGCGCCTGCGTGCCGTCGTATCTGATTGCTTTCATGAAAACTCCCTTAGGCAAAGTGGGTGACAGCTTCTGTCAAAAGCGCGGTCATGCGCGGTCCTGCAATGAGGCCCGAATCGATGACGTCGTCGCCGCACAGCAGTTCATCACTCATGCCAGCCGCGATATTGCTGACCAGACTCACGCCCGCCACGCGCTTGCCCATGTGACGCAGGGCGATAGCCTCGACGACCGTACTCATACCAACAACGTCAACACCGAGCTTACCAAAGAGTCTAATTTCAGTCGGTGTCTCGAAATGAGGCCCCGTGAACTGTGCGTAAATGCCTTCAAGCAGCTTTTGGTCGGTCTTTTCAGCCGCTGCGCGCAAAATATCCTGGTATTCGACATCGTATACGTGGGTCATGTCAGGAAAACGTAGCCCCAGCTCGTCAACATTGGGACCTATCAGAGGCGAAGGTACGAAGGTCGAAATATGATCGGTAATCATCATGAGGTCGCCAATCTGCATGCCGTCCTGCAGGCCACCTGCGGCATTTGTCAGCACAAAATTCTCAACGCCTGAAAGCGCCAGCACCCGTACGGGCAACACGACATCGCTCATGGGATAGCCCTCGTAGTAATGAACGCGGCCCTGCATAATAACAACGGGCGTATCCCCCAGTTTGCCAAAAACGAAACGGCCCTTATGGCCAGGCGCCGTCGACACCGGGAAATCGGCCAGGTCACCATAGGAGACCACAAAGGGCTCCACAATGGCGTCAGCCACATCCCCCAAGCCACTGCCCAAAACAATGGCAGTTTTAGGCATCGTGATGCCGTTTTTCTGAAGTATTGAGGCGAGTTCTGATTCAACGAGCTTTAGTTTGCCGAGTACGTCCATCTTGTGTTCCTTTCAAATTGGCGGTAACTATTCTATTTTCCCTAACAACTTCAGATGCTGCAAATCACTGTGTGCTCACTGAGTGCTCGCTGAGTGCTTCAGATGCTGCAAATCAAGGAGCAACACCTGTTCTGAATCGTAAGCGTATATGATACGTGTCGATTCAGGTTAGGTGTTGCGACACTGAGTTGCAGTATCTGATGTGCTCAGATCTGCGCTTGAACTACAATCGGCACTTAGTTCGCAGGCCACTATCTCTCCTGCTTGCAGGCGTGCGACGGCTACCCGCACAATCATGGCAGCATTGTCCCCGCAGTACCTCAGAGGCGGGATGTGCACCCTCACCCCTTGTTTGCCCAGGGCGGAAATAAGCGAATCGCGCAAAAGCGGATTAGCTGCAACGCCGCCGGCCATAACAAAGTCTTTCACACCTTTTTCCTTTACAGCGCGCACGGCCTTTGCCACCTGCACATCGACGACAGCCTGCTGAAATGACGCAGCTACATTGGGAATATTGACCGCATCGCCTCTTGCCTCTGTGTCGCGAATGTAGGTGATGACCGCTGTCTTGAGTCCCGAAAGCGAGAACGCATAGTCCTTGCTGTGCAGCATGGCGCGGGGAAAATCAATGGCTGCAGGGTCGCCTTGAGCCGCGAGCTTTGAAAGGATGGGTCCGCCTGGATAGCCCAGCCCTAACACCTTTGCCACCTTGTCAAAGGCTTCGCCAGCTGCATCATCAAGGGTTTCACCCAAAGTTTCATAGTGATGCGGCCGCGCACTGTAGACCAGTGCGGTATGTCCTCCCGATACAATGAGCGCCACATGCGGGCTCGGCAGTTCAGGTAGACCCTCATCAGTCCCGTCGTCAATGGCCACCGCATAAAGATGACCCTCGAGGTGATTTATGCCATAAAGCGGAATCTGCAATGCCCAGGCGAGACCCTTTGCATAAGCCTGACCCACAACCAGGGCTCCAATAAGGCCTGGACAATCCGTAACGGCTATTCCGCTGAGATCAGAAAGGCTTACCCCGGCGTCATCCATGGCACGTTCGACCGTGGCAACGATAGCCTCGCTGTGCTTGCGGCTGGCTATCTCTGGCACGACGCCACCAAAGCGGGCATGAAACTGCGTCTGCGATGCCACAATGTTTGACAGCAGGCGTGTGCCCTTCATGACCGCTGCCGCTGTTTCATCACAAGAGGTCTCAATCCCTAAAAGCAGGGATGCCTTTGGTGCAGAAGGCGCATTTCGGTCAATGACCAGAGGTTCAAGGGGCCTGATGAGATGCCGATAGCTTTTTGCACCATAGGTCTGAGGCTGCACGGTCTGCGCAGCCAGCTGCTGCGCTTCACGATCGTAGCGAGCGGGGTGCTCTTTACGTTCAGCCTCTTCTGCATAAGACAGCATGGTGTAGTGCGGTAAAACGCTGCTCGGGTCACCACTCTGAGTCGAATAGGCCTCGCAGAAAAGGTCGAGCAGGTGGTTTGGGTCAACGAGCTTCTCTTCCACGACGTCCAAACCGTACAGAGGGATGGCAAGTCCCTGGGCGATGCCCTTGGCGCACGCGATACCGATGCGCACGCCGGTATAGGAGCCCAGAGTCGTCCCGACCGCAATTGCAGAGAGCTCCTTGCGTGCAACACCCGCCTGGTTCAGCGCTGCGTCCACGCGGTCCAGCAGCTGGGTGTTGGCTGCTCGCGGGGCCTTGTAGCTGCGCTCGAACACGCTGTGGAGCTGCTGGTCGTCGGCGTCGATACGGGCAACACTGATAATTATTTCATCGGTCGAAGTGTCAAAACACAGCAGGTATTGTGACATTTAGGCCTCCTCTGTGGTCAGTTCCGCTGAAGCTAACGCAGCTGACTCATCTGACGCGCCATCGTCATCCGGGCCAAAGCAGCTCGCCAGCAGGGCTTCACCGCGCGGACTCAGAGCAATCGCTGTGAGCTTGCGTAAAGACTCGCTTTCAACTTCAAGCTTTATCTGCAAATCGCTGACGCGCAGTACCGCATCAAAGATTTCGCCCCATTCAATCAGGGTGACGCTGCTGTGGTCGCGCTCTACGAGATCCCAAAAGTTCAAGTCATCAAGCTCATAGGGGGTCTCGAGGCGATAGAGGTCTAGGTGATTGAAGGGAACTCTGCCCCGCAGGTACTGCTTCATAATGGCAAAGGTAGGACTGGTGATGGCATCACGAATCCCTAGGCCGCGCGCCACCGCAGAACTGATCTGCGTCTTTCCCGTGCCCAAGTCACCGCTGAGCACGACGATGGTACCGGTCTGAAGGTGCTGCCCCATGCACTTACCAACGGCGGTCAGCTGGACTAGGTCAAGCGATGTTAATACCTGCTGCTTCATGGACGCTTTCCTCACTCTAGGTCGTTTCTTGTCTCTGAGGCACGGGCATCACTGCCGGCCAGGTACAGACGCAACACCATGGCTGCGTCCAAAAAGGGTTTTCTCTTGCTACGGTCATACAGGGTAGCAGCAGGATGATAGAGCGGCAATACACTCCCGCGATAGCCTCCCACCTGCAAGGGCATTACCTGACCCTGCAGCTCGCTAATCCCGTCACCAAGTCCCATGAGCTCGCGGGTTGCATAGTTGCCCAAACTTATCACCAAACGCGGCTCTATTAGTTCAAGTTGCTGCTGCAAAAAAGGGCGACAGGCCCTGATTTCACTCTTGTGCGGATTGCGGTTCTGGGGCGGCCGACACTTGACCACATTGGTAATAAAGACCTCTTCGCGCGGCAAACCCGCCGCATCCAAAAACTCGTCAAGAACCGTGCCAGCCGCACCACTGAAGGGCTGCCCACCCAGATCCTCTTGCTTGCCAGGAGCCTCGCCTACTATCATGACTGCGGCATTGCCTGGACCTTGCCCCCAGACGACCTGCGTGCGCGTCAGACTTAAGTCACAAGCCTGGCAATCACGGGCCCCTTCACCAAGGTGGCGGAGAGGGTCCATACCCTTTACCGTCTTGCCGCTTTCGGGCACCATGTGGTGCTGACTAGGCATTGCGATAGACTTTTTCAAGCCTATTGCCCAGTCCACACAAGATTTCATAACTGATAGTCTGTGCATGATGGGCCAGCTCATCGGCACTGATGTAGTTCTGTGGCTTGCCGTAGCGCTGAGTACGCGCCTTCTTGACGAGCTCGCGCACTTGGCTTGCCTCTGATAGCCTGCGCGGGGCACCCATTAAAACGAACTCATCGCCTGCCTCAAGAGCTTCACCACTTTCTGCTGCAGCCATGAGCATGTCCATGCACACACGCCCAACTTGCTCGATGCGCGTACCACTTTTATCGATGAGGATGCTCATCTTGTTCGAACACAGACGCGGAATGCCGTCTGCATAACCCAGGGGTAAAGTCACGAGCTTCATGGGCTTATGCGCTTGCCAGCTTAGGCCGTAGCCGACTCCTTCGCCCATGGCGATGGGCTTGACGAGGCTCGCCTGAGCACGCACACTCATGGCGGGGGTCAGCTCGATGAGGTTCTGTGTGTCGGCAGAGGGGTGTTGCCCGTAGAGGCAAATGCCGATGCGTACCATGTCATAGTGTGCCGCAGGCAGCAGCAGGGTTGCTGCTGAGTTACAGGCATGTACCAGCGGCGGGCGCAAGCCGAGGTCGTCGAGCCTTCGAATAATACCCGCAAAGGTCTCGAGTTGTTGCTGGGTATCCCAGTCGCGGGCGACATCTGCATTGGCAAAGTGGGTAAAGATACCGCCCATCTTGAGCAGGGGATACTGGGAAGCGTCACGAATCGTTGCGACCGCATCTGACGCTGCAATTCCAATGCGGCGCATGCCGGTGTCGACCTTCAAGTGATAGCTAATTTCGCGATGCTCCAGCAGGGCATAGCCTGCAAGTGTTTGCAGGAAATCAGTGCTTGCAACGGTACAGGTAATAGCTGCCTCAAGCAGCTCTGGCAGGGCTTCTTCGGGGGGCTCTGACAACAGGAGGATGTTGGCGGTGATTCCTGCACCGCGCAGTGACAGCGCCTCGTCTACCGTAGCAACACCCAGCCAGCTTGCGCCGGCATTCGTTGCAGCCTGAGCAATGGCTGCTGCTCCGTGTCCGTAGGCATCTGCTTTGACAACCGCCATAATGGCGGGAGTCTTAATGACACGTTTTGTAGCCGCGGCCGCACGACGGTTTTCTGCCGCAAGAAAGCTGCGAAAAGCTGCGACATTGTCTCTAATTGCCGCAAGATCAATATCAAGCCAGGCCTGTCTATGCTTCGTCATCGCCGTCCTCCTCGCTGCCTTCTTCGGAAATATCGCGCTGGTCAAGCTCATCGAGCATGGCTCGCAGCTCTTTGAATTCACGAGCAAGCTCTTCACGCGTAGAGGGCTTGTCTTTGGGAGCAGGGCGCGCATCACTGGTCAGGGCAACAGCAGATGCAACCGCTGTTGTCTGGGTATACGACAGTGACAGATGCATTTCGATGATGCCCATCTGTTCAGCATAGGCCTTTGCATTGCCCTCAAGCTTTGGGTAGGGACGACCTTTGTCGTCACGAACGACCTCAACGTCGTGGAAATTCATACCAGAGAAACCGGTGCCGAGGGCCTTGAGAACCGCCTCTTTTGCCGCGAAGCGCAGGGCATAGTGAACTTCTGGTCGCGCCTTGTGCTCGCAATACCACTGCTCATCTTCTGAAAAGAGGCGCTGCTTCATGCGCGGTCTACGCTCGAGGGCTGTGCGAATACGCTCGATTTCGACGATGTCAACGCCCAAACCAACAACCATGGGCTTACTCCCCCGCCTTGTTCTCTTCCGCAAGACCGCCGGGGTTAAACCTACCTTCTGCCGTCAGCTTTGCCTCGACCACGAGGACGTCTGCAGGCTTATCGACATCGGCTCCGATGCTTGCGTGGTCGACAATCAGTGCTGCACACTTCATGCCGATAATGCTGCCGACGCGCTGTTCGATATCTTCGGTAGAGAGCTTGCCCGTTGCCAGCTTAGCGGCAAAGCGCAGGCCCACCATGTTTGCCATACGCAAGGGGTTTTTGCGTGCCTCAAAAATTTCCTGACCCAATTCGCGCAGTTGGTCGAACTGCCTTGAATCGAGGATCATGGCGTTTCCACCCGTGACCTTGCCTTCACGCAACTTGAAAAAAGAGCGCTCGCTGCCAGGGTAAGCTTCCAGCATGGCCGCCTCGCGCACCATGGGATAGGACAGCTGTACATCACGCGCTATGGTGCGCTCGATAAAGTCATCGATTGCCTCTGGAGTGAGCGACGGAACATCAGAAGTCACGCTTATGATGAGCCCATCAGAATTGAGAGCTCGGTGGCCAGCCAGAATGTTGTCCGATACTTGGCCATCGTTTTCGACAACGTGGTCTGCAAGTGCTTCCCAGGGACTGACATTTTGATCAGGAGGTAAGACGACCGCGATGTGGCGTATGTGCACAGACTGGCGAAGAGCCTCGAGCACCCACTGAACCATGGGCTTTCCTGCTACCTCGACCATGCCCTTGACGGCGGTTTTTGGATCTATGACACTACCGTCTCCACCTGCAAGTATGATGGCATCTACGGCACTTGATTCGTTCACTGTATTGTTTTTCATCTTTACTATTATACGGCTGTTAAGGGTTCGTGTACGGGCGAATTCTTGCTGGCGCAGGTTTAGGCCAGAAGCTGGCGGATGCCTACCTGGGCCGTTGTGGCCTCGAAGGTCAAGTAGCCTTGTTCGCGCGCCTTGTGAGCAAGGAGGTGCAGGTCTTCTGCATCTGCTGTTGAGCCAGTGGATGCCCAGCATGATGCTCCCGAGCCTGATACCTGAGCAATCTCGACCTCTTTTTGACCTCGCAGCCAAGCAAGCAGGCTTCCTGTTTCAGGAGCAACGGCAATGGCCGCTGCCTCGAGGTTATTCGTCCATTCTTGCAGGTCGTGGGCATCAACGGGATTTTGATCAAAAGTCTGGTAGACCTGCGCCGTTGGACTGTGCGCACCAGGAGGCATGGCTATCAAGAGCGGCATGTCAGGGATGGGCATGCGTGACTCTTTCAGGGTCGAACCCGTGCCTGTCATGATACTTGCCGTTGTCGGCGCCAAAAAAAGCGGCACGTCTGAGCCGAGGTCTTGCGCAAGCTGGAGGTGCCGAGGGTCGTCTGATGGAAGCTTCCACAGGCTGGCCATCGCATATATTGCCGCCGCAGCGTTTGAAGAGCCCCCGCCGAGTCCTGCTCCGTGGGGGATGTTCTTTTCGAGGTGGATGCAGAGATTTGGCAGTTCTTTATGGTAGATGTCTGCCATACCTTTGATGGCTCGCACGGCAAGGTTTCTATGGTCAGGTATACCTAAATCCGTACTTGAGCTGAAGCTGAACACTTCGGCCTGAGTCAGCGTGAGCGTATCTTCAAGAGTGATGAGGTGTACGTAGGAGTCGACACGATGATAGCCTTGCGGGAGGAGTCTTCCCACAGAAAGCGAGAGATTGATTTTTGCAGGAGACGCAATCTTCAAGACTAGGTCAAAAATTCTACCCAGGGGAAAAGCGTTTCCTTGGTTTCATGATGCAGCACTTCGACAGACCCCGTCAAGACGTCGACATACTGGTACGATGCTTGCGTTTTGCGATTACGTTTCTCGTGAACTTCGAGGACGAAAAGTGAAGGATGTGCCTGCACTATTCTGCCGTGCCTTTCGAGAATTTTTGATCGACCAAGGTTTGCCTTAATGCAAACAAAGTCGCCCCTCATATCTTCGAGTGTTCCCTTGATGCGCGTAACCGCTTGAACCGGTTGAATTGTTTCCATGTGTTGCGTGCTTCCCTAAACTACCCTGTTAGTGTTCCCGAACATTCGAAATATTATAGCAGGATTTTATTAAAATTGCAGGTCGCTACGTATAAATGACGAAAGTATTGATTATATGTGCGCTTTAGCAGGTGAAAGCATAAAGACAAGGTGTTCACTTGGCGAATCCTTATCACAGGCGGGAATATGGTGGACGCAACACCGTTTCAACTTGGGTCAAAGCGAAGACGTCAACGACGTGCCTGCACGCTCATGCTAAGCGCTGAATTGCTCTCGTTCAGAGGGCCGTTTTGTTTAAGAAAACTCGAGGGATGGACGTCTCGGATAGACTGATCAGAGTAGCGATAAAAACACTCAAAGCAGGTACGGGCGCCCTTGACGGCCTTTGCACTGCAAATGGGGCAGGTCTTCATGAGATTCATGACTTCTCCTTCTTTCAATTTTCTGATTGGTCTGCGTAGTAAATCGCAGCTATTTCGCCTGCGTCGAAAGACAGACGGTCCCCTGCCTTGAGCCAGGGCAAGGGGCTCGTTGGCCGCTCTACAACAGAGTGGGTCCCTCGTGGACTTGCACAAAGCCTGTTAGGCTCGACGCAACGCTGGGTAGATAAGACCACTTTGCGCCTGTCAAGAAAGGCAATGTCGAGCGGGTAGTTCATGCCGTAGGTATGCACTCCCTTGCAGGGAAGCAAATGAAGGGCGTCAAAGTCCAGCTGACAGTAGTTGGTTCCCAAGAGACCCTTCATGCGTGCATAGAAGGTACTCACCGTCTTGATCTTCATGCTGTTCCTCTCTTTGTGCTGCCGTGTTACAAGCCATTACTGCCAGAGCCCTTACAAGCCGCTGCTCCAGTAAACCGTGAGCGTCTTTGTTCTACGCAACACGGGCGAATGCGCAATTCCAGTTTGCGCAAGGAAGGATAGTCCGAAGAGCTCGTATTCTAGCCTGAACTGGAGCGTGCGCGGCTGAAGGCCGAGCTCATTTCGCGCGGACACCACAACGCTTGCACGGTATGGCCCCCTTTTTCCCGCCGGATAACTCAGTGAATCATGAAGCGTCGTGCTGGCTGCGACAGACGGATCGACTGCTGAGGTCACCATAATGCGCGCAACCTCGCAGACAATACGGTCAAAGCGTGCCGCTTCGGCAAAAAACATGCCGAGATTTACGATTATGACGAGCGCGAGCAAGACGGCGGGCATGATGATGACAAGTTCTGTTGTCATCTGACCCTCTTCGTCTTTGAGAAAGACGTATCTCACAATTCTCAGCCGCCTAAAGCAGCAAAGAGCTCTTCTCTTCTGCTGCGCAGGGACGCAAAGGCTGTGGCAGCCATTTTTTGAACGGGCTCGCCAAATGGCAGGGGCACCTTTGTTCCTAAGACCGTGATACTTGCATACTCGTCAATCTTTGCTGTTAGATCATCGTCGAGCTCATCAAGAAGGCGCGATACTTGAGCCGCCATGCCCGCTGGTGTGAAGGCTCCCGTCTCATTTAAGGCGCTCTTTGCTGAGCCCAAAAAACGTGCGAAACCCCCTTCAATGCCTGCGGCGTTCAGGTCACCAACTTCGGCTGTGTTGACAAGCGTCGGCACGGGTCTTCGCAAATCAGGTGGTGATACGCGCGCCAACTCTTCAAGCGATGCCAAGGACTTTCCCGCAAGGGTGTCGAGCCCCAAGGGTAAACCTGCTGCAAAGTTGTGAAGGCCAGAGTGGGCAGAAGTGTACACTTCGAGACAGCTGCCCCACACACTTAAGGCAAAGAGGGCTCCTGAGCCCAGTCCGCTTGGGCCAGCAGGCTGTCCCCCATTGACGAGGGTTCCCATCACGGCTCCTAGACCTTCTTGCGCCTGAGGTGCTGCGTCTGCAGATTCAGATAAAAGTTGCGGTATGGTCGATTCGCTTTCAGACGGCATCATCCGAGCGGCTGATAAAGCAAGCTGATGCCCCAGCACGACGTCGCCCGAATCTGTCAATCCAGGCAGGCTAAAAGTAGGCAAGTTGCGCTGACTAGTTGAAACGACAACACAGATATGTCCCCTGGCACCAGCAGGCGTGTAGCTCAGTCTGCCACCGCGCAGATAACTGCTTGCATCCTTGAGGAGCTGATCAAAGGCCGATTTACTGCGATCTGCGATGGCCTCTCTTTCTGACTCGAGACTGTTTTTAAGTGCGTACCAGTGACGCAGGGCAGCAGCCTCTGCGTTCCACGACTGCACATAAGAACCCAGCTGAGCCTCCCAGGCTGCAATCGCCTGCCAGTGCGGCGGTCTGCACAAAAGGCAGGGAGTTCGCGCTGTGTCACCCATGACGGTCTCCATCCTATGCGGATTTGTTTCGCCTGCATTGCTCAGCCCTCGGCAATCAGAACGTAGGTGGTAGGCAGTGGGTCTGCCTGACACGAGCGTCGTCATGAATATGCGCGTCTGGCGATGTGAAGCCATGAGGCTCGAGGCACTCATGTTGGCGCAGTTGGCAGCCTTTGAACTGCGGGCACGGCTTAAAACACCACCGACCTCGGAGTCGAGCTTATTTCCAATGTCACGATAACTGCTATCGAATATCTGCTGCAGCTGGCTGCGATGGCTGTCGTTTCCGGACAGAGGTCGCAAGTCTGACTGGCGCGTCGCACCCTCATCTCTCTGCTCTTTCCAGCCGCGCTCAAAATCATCTATGGCACGCAAAGGGTCCCAGTGCGGACGCGTCGTACCGGCAGGCTTAAAAACATCCAGCCTGAAGCACTCATCTATGGCTTTTTCAATCTGGTCCTCGAGGCTCTTAACCTTTTCTGCTGAAGTAGCATTGTCTTCTGCCGCTTCGCTGATATCCTGGTGCAGCCCCTCTTCAACATGAGAAAAGTCGCTCAAACTCAGCTCTCCCTTTACAGGAAAAGGTATTGCTACCGCAAGATAGCTCGTGTCGTTGAAAGGTGCTAAATGCTGAGCATTTTCAGCCCCTACGCGATAGGCTTGACCGGCCGCAAGATAGGGGGTCGCAACATTGACCCAGCTCGCAAGACGATAGAACTCTTTCGCTAAGCTTCGCCGCATCTTTGCATACTCTTTGTTGTAGTGCAAAAGGCGCGCAAAAAAGGCTGAAGCCCCCAAAGCCGCAACACCCCCTGTGAGGCTAATATTCACCCCTGATACGATGGTCAGCGCATACAATACCAGCCCAAAGAGATTTGCCGTCATCAAAATCGCGTCCAACGCCTGGACAAACATTACTGATTTAGCCGTAACATCAGAGGCTGCAAGTACACTGATGTCAGCCACGCTCTGAATGTCGCTCGAACTCGAGTTTATCCAGTACCACTGCACTGACGACGCCAAAAGGACGAGGCTCAGGGTGATTCCCAAGACCACCGTAAGCGATGTCGACCCCTCATCGTTTTTGAACCATGACATACTCATGACATTCCTATTCCCCTCATGTGCGGGCACGGAGGCACGTTCACACATATGCGCCCTTCTTTGCGCCTAAGGTTTGACATAGCCAAAGCTCTGGGGGGCGCCGCGGGGACTTCCCACCACCCCCACCTGAGCGCCCTTAGTCCGTGCGCGTCCCCGCACCTCAAGATCACCCTGCATGCCGGCTCCGACCAGTAAACCCATCAGGGGTAGCGGTTGTTGGCGCACCGACACGACAACCTCAATGAGCTCAGACCGTGCGTTTCCCTGAATATGAACGCGCGTTGTACCTGGCACGCGAAAGGCAGCACCCGCAGGCAGTCCCTCCAGCTTTTCTTGGGCATAGGCAGACAAGGCAATCTCTCTGCTGCCTGAAACATCAGCTGTTTCAGTAGCTACCACCCGGGCAACTGAAGCAGCCACCTGCCCCAATGCCATCTTTGTATAAAGAGTCGCAACAGGCTGCAGGAGCATCATAATCACAATACAAACCAGAATGACCACCACAGGAAGCTCTGCCAAAGCCTGACCAGAATCATCTCTCCAGCCCCACTGCCTCCTGCTGCGAGCGCGCACTTTAGCGGTCAGTGAACCAAGAGGTCGCGTGTCCATTGCAAGCCACTCCCTTCGCTCGTTAGGGGCGTATAGGGCGCCCGCTTGATGGCCTGAGCCCGCGGCCTGCTGTCGGCACCCCCAAAGTAATTAGCAGCACCAGCTAGCAGCACAATAATCACCAAAAGAACGGATGCTGCAATGAGATACTCGGTACTTGCCTGACCGTTGTCGTCCCGCATATGAGCTGTGATTTTCCGTATTTTCATAATCATTTTTCGGAGCGCGTCCATCACCTGAAAACTCATTGGGGAATCGCACCGAGCTTGCCGGTCACTGAACTCCACAGGCTTTCAAGCTGTCCATGGAAGGCAACGGCCAAAATAATGCAGGCAATGACAATGACCGCCAGAATAATGATGTACTCGGAAACCCCCTGACCTGAATCAGATTGAGCCCTCCTCACAAAGGCTGCGGGCAGTTGTGCAAGCTTGCCGGCAACAGAGCTCGCCAGTCCTACTGAAATGTCGATAAGGTTCTTCATGTGACTTCCTCTCTCTTATGTGTTTTTTTTCTAATCCTGCGTCTACCAAGCAAATCCGGCCATGACTTGAGACATCACGGGGCCCATGAGTAGTATCAAAACCGCTGGAACGATGCAGAGCCCTAAGGGTGCCAGTATCTTTACCGAAGTCTTAGCGATGCGCTCTTCTATGCGAACGACTCGATAGGAGCGCAATTCGTGCGAGAGCACGGCAAGGGCAGGACCGAGGGGTGCTCCTAAGGTAAAGGCTTGCCGCAGGGCATTTACAAAGCGCAAAACTGCCTCTTCTTGTAGTGACTGTGCCAGTTGTTCGAAGGCTCTTATGCGCGAGAGCATCCCCACTTGATAGGCCTGCTCTGCCTGTCTGATCTGTCCTGCAAGAGGAGTGTCGTAGCTCGACAAATACCACTCGAAAGATTGGTCAACAGAAAGCCCAGCGCCCATGGAAAGCGACAGGATGTCCACCATCTCTGGCAAGTCATTCATGCAGCTCTCGCGCAGTACCTGTGCCTGCTTTTCTTCGATCTTTTCCGCAAGAGTTTTCGTCAAGAGGCGGATGATGGGCAGGCCCGAGAGGGCTATCAAGAACTCAGAGAGCTGTGGAGCGAGTCTTTTATGAGTCGATTGCGCCGCTTCTGCTTGCGCCCCCTTCGCCTGCGATAAGAGCTGCAGTTTGCGCAGGGCTCTGCGGCGAGGAGTATTGACCGATCTCAGCACACAGAGAGCAAGCATGCATATACTTGCGCCGCCGGCAAGTATACACAGTAGGGCGAAGATAACGCTGATTTCTAAGCTTGTCATGAGCTTGCTCCTTCCCTCATCAGACCTTGATGTTGACAATACTTCTGACCCAGAAAAACCCGAGGGCGATCAGAACAAGGGCAAGGGCAAAGAGAAGCTGTCCTCCACGGGTCGAGAGCCAGGCCAAAAGGTAGCCAGGCATGAGCAGGGACATAAAGCCAATGAGCACAAAGGGCACCGCACCCACCAAGCGAACTGAGCTGCGCCCTTGTGCCGTTTGCACCAGAAGCTTGTTGTTCAGCATAAGGTCCTGCCTGATGGTCGTGGCACTTTGCTCAAAAAGGGCCGGAGTACTACCACCAACGCGCGAGCTTATTTCTATAACAGAAGCAATCGACTTAAGTTCTCGCACATCACGAAGCTCTGAGAGCTTGCTGAGTCCGCGAGCTGCGCATCTGCCGAGCTGCGCATTTGCATCAAGTCGCCGCAGCACATCGACCACAGCGCTTTCTGGCCCTTGTGCCTCACTGACGAGGCGATATGACTGAGGCAGTGACCTCCCGGCTCGCAGAGACTGCGCAAGCTCATCAAGCATGTCGGGAAGCCCTGCGCGCAGAAGTTGCTTTCTCTTATCAGCAAGCGATTGCAGATACACCAGCGTCATGATGCAAAAAAGAAGAGCTCCCGACAAAGCAAGTACAGAAAAGTGCATTACCAGCAAGAGTACGGTGCTCATGGCGAGCATCGAGAGAAGCCACCACTGCAGGCAGGGCTCGACTCTGTCGCCGAGGCCAGCTCTTTCCATTAGGCGAAGGATTCTCTTGCCCCAGCTAAAGCGATTCAATTGCTGAGCAAGGGCCATCTGCGGTGCTAAGGCGCGCCTGAATAATGAGTCTTCATTCTGCGAGGTGCTGGCATCATCCACTCTTTCATGAAGGCGGCGCGTGAGGGTATGCCGTTTTTGAGCACGCCGCAGTGCGAGCAAAAGAGCGTTTGCAAGCAGCGTTGCAGTAAGACTGAAGAGCACTAAGGCTGCAATGAAAAATCCCCAGCGCACCAGCTCAGAGGTAAAAGAGCTCTCAAGCATAAAGAGCCTCCTTGTCCGCACTTTGACCATCGACGACAGCTCTCCACTGCGCAATCTCTTCTGCTCCTGCCAAGCACTGAGACTCAAGCTGCGAAACAAAGCTGGGCTCAGCACTATGGACGTGCTCACCCTCGAGCCTGCCACCCGGAGAACTACCTGTCTGGACAAAACGATAGATAGGGACTAAGCTGAGCTTTCCGCCATGGTCTCGTCTGCTCATCTGCGCGACCTCAACAATGCGGCGCAAACCATCAGAACAGCGCTGGACATGCACAATCAAATCAAGTGCTGCCGCTATTTGGGACTCTACCTGGCTTTGTGACTGCTCTACTCCGTAACCCACCATGGTAATGAGCCTCGTCACCACCTCGGAGGGCGTATTGGCATGCAAGGTGGTCAGCGATCCGTCATGACCTGTGTTCATGGCCTGGAGCATTTCAAGTGCTTCGGCACCACGCACTTCACCCACAACGATGCGATCAGGGCGCATGCGCAGACTATTTATCACCAGGTCACGCAAGCTTATTTCACCCTTTCCCTCGAGGTTTGCAGGACGCGCCTCGAGCCTTACAACATGGGGGTGGCGAGAAAACTTGAGCTCGGCAGAATCCTCGATGGTAATGATGCGCTCGCCACTAGGGATTTCAAGCGACAGGGCATTAAGCAAGGTCGTCTTGCCACTGCCCGTCCCGCCACTGACGGCAATGTTTTGCTTTGCAGCAACCGCCCACGACAGCAGCGTAGCTACGGGACCATGGACGCACTCTGCCTGCACCATATCCTCAAGGGAAAGGGTGTTCTCGCTAAATTTGCGAATAGTTAGAACTGACCCAGAAAGTGATATCGGTGGGATGACGGCATTTACGCGATGTCCTGCGACAAGACGACCGTTGACCATGGGGTTTTGCTCATCGATTCTGCGCCCCAGAGGCGATATGATTCTGTCTATAGTCGTGCGTAGCTGCTCCTCTGATGCGTAGCTGTCAGGGCACAGCAGGGTTTTGCCCTCTCGCTCGAAATAAATCTGGTCTGGCCCGTTGACCATGACCTCGGTGACGCTGGGGTCTGCAAGCAGGTGGTCAATGACACCCAGTCCCAGCACTTCACTTGCGGCAAGTGCAATCAGGCGATCGCGCTGAGTTCGCGAAGCAACGCGGCTCGGGCCTGAAGTGGCGAGGCGGCGCAGTATTTCCTCGACCTCTTTGCGAGCCATGTCTGTGTCATCGCGCAGCATGTCCGCGATGCACTCTGGCGAAAGAACCGTATAGAGCTGAGCCTTGAGTTCTTCGAGTTTTTTACGCACGACCAAACAACCCCTTTCTGGCAAAGGGGCTCGCATTCATGCCAGACTTTCCCTTGTTGGTATCGCGATTCAGACGGTTCCCACCCTCCCTGCGCATGGCATATCGCATGGACAGGGTGTCGTGAATGACCAGATCGCTGTGTACTGCGAGCTCTGTGAGGATCTCGAGCAGCTCTGACATGAAGGTCGCCTGCGCATCAAGGCCTGACAGATCACCGCTGTCAAAAAGAGCGGTCAGCTCAGGGCCTGCATCCTGAATACGAAAGACTTTCTCGACCTGGAGGACCTGTGCGACCTCCGCGGGACACAGTCCCGTGGTGGTAGCGCGATTCATGACAGAAATCAGACGCGAGGCAGGAATACCCGTCCTTTTGCAGAGGTCTCGAAACAGAGTCGTAGCCCGAATTCCCACAATGCTTTGGTCAAAAAGGCAGACGGCAAGGTCACTGTGCTCCAACAGTTCTGCGTGAAAGAGCGTCCAGTAGGCACCGGTATTAATAATAAGCAGCTCATGTTGCAGACATAATCTATCGAGTGCGGCTGGCAGCAGCTGTGCCATCGTCTGCGTCTTTTCAGGCACAGGGCGCGGGGCATAAAGACGCAGATGGGAAGAGATCTGCTTGCCGTATTTATGCAAATTGTCAGCTGCTGCCAGCCCAAGCTGGTTCGCGTCAGGAAAGCCTGCAGAACCAGAACTGGGGGAAGCCACGTCTTCGAGAAAATCAGATAAATCAGGAGATTCTGAGCCAAAAAGAAAGCCGAGGTCCCCAAATTGAAGGTCAAAATCTATCAGGGCAACATCGATTTGTGCCTGCGCGGCCAAATAGGCAAGCGAACTTGAAAGCACCGACCTACCGGCGCCGCCTCTTGCCCCCATGATGGGTACGACCACGCCACGGTGTTGCGCGGCATCGACGTAGTGCCCATGATGGGACGTGGCCCCACGCTGACCAGAAGTGGCCGGGGAAAACACCGGCTGCTGGCCGGAGCTGTGCACTGCTGCATCCATGAGGTGCTCGAGTGTGCGTTGGAGCTCGCCGACGCCAGCAGAGCGAGAAATGGTAGCCTTGGCGCCTGCCAGCATGGCACGCTGAACACCTTCGACCTCATCTGCTTCACACACCAGGATGACACTGAGGGATGGGTAACTGGCCCGAAGGGCGTCACAGAGGTTTGCCGGTGAAATGTCAGACACGAGCTTGTCGATGATGACGACCCGCGTGGCTGCCCGATCTTCAAGGCTCAAAGAGCGCAGGCACTCGCTACCCGTGCGAAAAGTGTGCACGAGGCGAACCGCGCCTGACGACATCAGTTGAGTCAAATCAAGAGGAAAGCGTTTGTCGGAGCTCACCAGAGTGAGTACGTCCAGCAGAGGGGCAGCACTTTTGCTTTGCGCGCTATTCATGATGCTCAGACCCTTCTGTAGCGCTGCCATCAGCAGCATCTTTTGCTAAGACAAAATGAATCGTTCCCGCACGTGAGGCAGTCAATACTTGCTCGACTTGCGCGGAGGGAATGGCGAGGGTGACCCAATTAAGCGACTCCTTACTAGCCGTGACGCTGCTGGTACTAACGGCGCCCGACAAGAAAGAGGCTGGCTGATCATCTGTGCCCTGGGAGATGTCTCCTTCAATCTGTGAACCCATCTGGACGGCAGAGGTATTAGCTGAAAGCACTTCAATACCGCGAGCAAGTTCGACTACCCTGCCATCAGACAGTGGCGCCATGAGGGTCAGCTGCATTCCACGCAGAATCTGACCACCCAGGGCATGCACGTCATCTGCAGGCAAGCATACGGCCACCATGCCCTCTGGCAAGAGATCAAGGGGTAGTTTTTGGTCAAAGACACGTAGGCGAGACAGCGCCTCCCCCGCCAAAATGGTACTTGCCGATCGCTGTCCATCAATTAAGCTGAAGTCTTCAGCGGCCACCGCCCCTTCAGCAAGACACATGCCAGGCCAGGTCTGCTCATCAAAGAGGCGTCTGCTTAACAAGGTGCCTGCCTCGATGCGATTGCGGGCGACCAGTACGCGCCGAGCACCACCCTCGAAGCCTTCGATGATTTCTTCGTGTGCTTGGGCGGCAGACTGTGCCTGCGCCCACAGGAACAGAGCCGCAAAGGCTGCGGCCATGAGGCCACATACGAGGGCTAATATGAGTCTCTTGCGCTCTGTCATGGGCAACCTTCCTTTCGTGGACGCACTCCGCCAGATATTGAAAAGCGGGCAGAAACTGCGGCTTGGTACTGTAGGCTAGCAGGGCGACTTTTACGCGGTCTTAAGCGAAGATGAAAGAAAGCTTAAAGAAAGATGAAAGCGAGATGAAAGGACATGAAAGCAAAATTAAAAAAATATGTAAGTGCATGTGCGAGGGACTAGACAAGGGCTGAAAAAGTCGGTATTATAGCTAGTCGCTGTGTTCGTGGCAGCATTTGTATGTGTGGGGGTATAGCTCAGCTGGTTAGAGTGCTGGCCTGTCAAGCCAGAGGTCGCGGGTTCAAGTCCCGTTACTCCCGCCACTTTCTTTTTGTGGTGCACACATGCAAGGTACGGGCCGTTAACTCAGTTGGTAGAGTCGCGGACTTTTAATCCGTTGGTCGTAGGTTCGAGCCCTACACGGCCCACCAGAAACCCTCTTGCCACGCAGGTCGTGGTTTTTTTATAGCTTCATTGCCCCCTTAGTCTAGCGGCCAAGGACGCCATCCTCTCCGGATGGAGCCGGAGATTCGAATTCTCCAGGGGGCACCAAGCTCTTTTCTTCCACTTCTTCTTCAAACCCCTTTGCTACACTGTTAGGCTGATTCCAGCTTCGCGGACAGGAAGGGCACGACCTTGGAACAGAAGCTTCTTTCAGTACAAAATCTGAGCAAAACCTACGTGGACGAAAAGCAGCAGGTCGAGGCTCTGAAGGGTGTATCTTTCGAGCTTGAACGTGGCGAAATGCTTGCCATCATGGGCACCAGTGGGTCTGGCAAGAGCACGCTGCTCAATATACTGGCAGCGCTTGATAAGCCTGATGCGGGTGAAATCCTTGTTGAGGGCGTCCATGACCCCCAGATGTTTATCGAGCCCCATGCGACCCAGTATCGGGCGCGCAACATCGGCTTTGTTTTTCAGTCTTTCAATTTACTTGAAGACCTGACGGCTGAAGAAAATATTGCCCTTCCGCTGATTTTGCAGGGCTACACCGCGGACAGCATGAAGGAGCAGTTGGACTGGACTCTGGGCTTTCTGAAGCTGAAGAAGTGGCGTGACCACCTGCCCAGCCACCTGTCAGGTGGGCAGCAACAGCGCGTGGCCATTGGACGTGCCCTGATAGCAGACCCGCCCATTATTTTGGCAGATGAGCCCACGGGTAATCTGGACTACAATACCTCGACGGATGTTTTGAAGGTGCTGGTTGCTACCAAGGAGCGTCTGAACCAGAGCATCATCATGGTGACCCACGACCCCGGTGTGGCAGCCTACGCTGATCGCATCCTGTTCTTTCACGACGGGCACATTGTTGACCAGTATGTCTGCACAAAGACTGCTGATGACATGGCAAACATCCTGGGTATCTTTAAGAAGCTGCTGGAAGGTGCGGCATGATTGCTTCGACCAGTGGCGTGGCCCTGCGCTTTTTCAGGGCACAGAAACTGCTGACGGCATCATCAATTCTGACCGTGGCACTGTCGATTGCACTGGTCTTGACGATGGCAAACCTTTTTGCCAACACGCAGACTTCTATTGCACAAATCCGCGCAGAACAGGACCGCGTCGCCTTTCATGACCCTGTGAGGGCAGGACAGCTAGCCGCAGAATTTGAGCACGCCCAGCGCAACCTCGAACCCCTGCGAACTTTCATCGTAGCCCTGTCTGCTTTGACCCTTTTAACCAGTGGCCTGTTAGCTATTTCAAATTTTGACATTCTGCACAAAAAGAACCAAAAGCAATATGCAGCCATGCGCTCTATTGGAGCCACTGCCCAGCAGTTGGCACGCATTGGCGCCATACAGTCGGGAGTCATTACCGCAGTTGGTACGAGTCTAGGGCTCTTGCTGACCTTAGCGGTCTTTGGAAGCTCGCGCCTGTGGTTCGAACAGGCTTTTTCTTTCTCTTCAATCTATGGCATCAGCAGCTTTGATCTCAATATAGGGCTGCTACTACAAGTCTTAGTGCTGTGCATCATCTTTATTCAGGCTATCTTGCTTTATCCTGTGCTTCGGATGGGACTGTCTTTGCCGCTTGAAGCGCAGGTGCAAACGAAGACTCACTATGCCGACAGACCGCCCACCGGTGGCAGAAAGGCTGCCATCCTAGTCTTGCTTCTAGCTGGCCTGTCCTTTATATCCTTGAGTCTGCTCGATAATGTCTTGACGGCAGACCACGCAACCGTGGCAGGAGCAGTCGTCATACCTGACAACAGCTTTACGGTGCTTGTCGGGACACCACTACTTATTGCCGCCCTTTTTATGCTACTACCCTTTGTCATGCCCCGCGTGCTGGAAGCACTGATACCCCTTTTGCGCAAAGCCATCGGCACGACTTCTTTTCTGGCGGTAAAGAACCTGGTCCCGCAGATCCGCAAGAGTGCGCTCATGATACTACTGGTCAGTGCCGTCATCATGAGCGCCGTCTTTGGAACAACGTTCTTAGAAACCGTCAGGCGCGGGGAGCACACAAATCTCAAAGAGTACTTTCCTACTGAATTTGTGCTGAGCCGCACAGCAAGTGATGACAGCAGCATCGACTCAGAACAGCTGCGCGCCGATCTATTGTCAGACCCCGCAGTGCAGTATGCCAGTATTGTCAGACAAAACCTCTTTCCCGGCTTTGATAGCGCGCGTACAGAAATCTTACATGTTGTGCAGGGACACGACCACCTGACAGATGACTTTCTGATTGCAGACCTCGCTGAAATGCAGGCGCAGGGCCTGCTTGAAGAGTTCGCAAGCGACTTCAAACTGGTGCACAATGATCTCGTTATATCATGGAAAATGGCAAGCCTTTATGACCTGCGTCCTGGCGACACCCTGACCATCCGGGTAAGCGACCTAGCCGCCCCCGTGTCTGATGACTACCCCGAAGATCAGGAGCCAGCCATTGATGAGCAAGACTTTACTATCGCAGAAATCCTGCGTGACTTCCCCGGCTACGGTCCCAACTTTTGGCTGGTAGCAAACTCTGCGGATCCTTTTTTCGATACGCACACAGACCTCACCAGCGTGAAAGCGGTCTATGTCAGCGGGTCAGATGAAGGGGGCATACTGGGCCACCTCAACCAGGTGCTGGCGCATTATCCCGACCTCAGCCTAGGCAGCTATAGCGCAGCTGTTGCCGCTTCTGACCAGACCTTTTTCCAAATGTGGTCGCTCGTGATTGTCGTGACGGGTGTGCTGCTGCTGTGCTCTGTCGTGGGGGTGTTTAATACCCTGGTCGCGCACATCAACCAGAAGCGTAAGGAATACGCCGTCTTGCGCGCACTCGCCATCAGCCAAGGCGGCATCGTGCAGGTCATCCTAACCCAAGTCATGCTGTATGTGGTCACCGGCCTTGCTTTTGGGCTGGTGCTGGGCGTGCTAATGACCTACCTGATGATTATTATCGACCCCACGCAAGTCTACTTCAACCTGGTGGTTTTGGCTGCGATTACTGTCACGATGCTGGCAACGACCCTAGTGGTCTTTGTCTTTATCGCGCGTAAGATCTCTAGGGTGAGTGCGTCCATCGAACTAACGCTCTCGCAGTAGTCAATAAGGCTTATTGGCCGTAGATGCTACGCAGGGTTTCGAGCGCGCGCGTGTATTCGAAATTTGCACTCATACCAAACTGGTCGTGCGGAAGGTCAAATACCTGTCCGTCTTGCACGGCGCTAAAGTGACGCCAAATGTCGTTTTCTGCGAACTCTTTGTCAAACATTTCGATGATGTCATCAGGCAGGGCGTGCGCGGCGCGCAAGATAATATCTGGCTGACGCTGCAGCATGTCTTCGGTGTTGATAGTCAAAAACTCGCCTGATTCACCTTCGTAGACATTGATGGCACCGGTCATCGCTACCAATGAACCAATGTAGGAGTTCTCTGTCGCCACCATATAGGAGCCAGGTAGTCCCATGAGAATCAGGATGCGTGGCGGCGTCTCAAAGTTGAAGTCTTCGAGGGTTTGGCTCAAAAAGGCCTGATGGTCCTTTTCCAGTTCTGCCGCTTCTGATTCGCGCATGAGTAGCGGTCCTAGCCCGTCGATGGCAGCATACATGTGGTCGATGCTGCGCAGATTAAGAAAGGCCACATCGATGCGTGCGGCTTCAAAGCGCGGTCCCAGTGAGCTCTCAAGCGTGCGCGGCGCAAAGACCCAGTCAGATGAAAGCGAGCGGATGATTTCCATATCAGGATTCATCGAGCCGCCAATGTTTACCGCACCGTAGAAGCGATCAGAGGCTTCAAGCTCTGTTTGGGGCACGCCTATGACGTCGACATTGAGGCGGTCCATGATCTCGACTATGGCGCGTGAGGTGGCAACGACACGCTCATGACCTGTGACGATGCGCGGACCGTCAGTGCCCTGCGGATACTGGTCGACCATCTGCGAGATTGCAAACGCGCCTGCCGCAAAGGCAAGCGCGCTGGACAAACAGATAAGGATGAAATTTCGGTAGCCTTTTAACATGGCGGTTCACATGACGATGTGCGCCTAGGCGTCGTCAGACTTCTTTTTACGAAGGAAAGCTACCGCAGCCCCAGCACCTGCCAGCACCAGAAATCCACCAGCAAAGGCTAGGAAGTTCAGAGCTGTGTCGCGATCTTCTTCTGCAATACCGGCGTGCTCATCACCTGCTTCTTGAATGACAATGGCGGTGTCATCGACTTCGCCACCGATTTCAGCAATGGGCACCTCCACCGCCTCGCCTTCGGGGGCAAAGGTAGCAAAGCAGACCACTTCGCGGCCCATGGGAATGGACACCAGCGAGATGCGCAAGGTGGGCTCGCGGTCGGGAACCATGATGCGGATGTCTTGCGTGTTTTCATCCGGGTGGTTTTCGACGATGCTGTAGGGCAGGGTGCGGTCAACGGTGCCGTCCGCGTTCAGCAGCTGGACAATCAGGTCTTGTGATTCTGCAACGAGACCCACGCGAAAGGTGATAAAGATGCTGCCTTCAGCATCGACCAGCAGGCTTGCCGGCGTTGCCAAAACCAGGTTTTCGCTCATGCCCTGACCCAGCTCGGGGCTTTGGCCTTCATCTTCAATCTGCCCCGTGATGGGGTTGACGTATGAAGGCACTGCCTGCAGGGCTTGGGTTTCTGCGGCTCCTGCAAGTGCCGTGGGAGCCATTAAGGCTCCCAGCAGCAGCATGCATATGAAAAAGAGGGTTCGTGTTTTAGTTCTGTGGACCTTCACTTTGGACCTTTCCTCGAAGGGCTTTTTTCTTCAGGAACAACCAGGCCCCTGCGACTGCGCCCATTATACCAAGGCCGATGGCTGTCCAGCCATACCAAGGAATGCCGGCGTTGCGCATGTCGGCTTCTTCGCCGCGGGCTAGGTCGCTGCGGTCGATTTCGCCCGTGACGGCATCGATGGCTTCGACCTCAGTTGTCAGGACGGGTTCTTGTAGGACCTCGTCTGTTTCTTCTGCCGTACGCTCGATATCCTCTAGCTCAGCCAAAGTTGCTGTTACTACTGCGGTACTTCCAGATAGTCTTGCACCGGCACCAGCATGCTGAATAGTATCCCAGTTAATGCGCAGTCTCGCTGAAATGCCTTGCCCAGCTAGCGGCATAACCTCTACTGCTGGATCCATCCACAGCCTAACGGGCTGCCAGGTATTCCTATTGGGCAGCGGGAAGCTGAACTGGCTGGGACGTCCACCTGTTAAGTTGCGCTGAGCAACCGTCGCGTTGCGACCGTTAACTTGCAAAGTGCCGAGGTGAGTAACAATGCCTGTGATGCTCAGTGGATTTGTTGCAACCGACATGGTCGCGCGTCCATTACGTACATCAATGATTGCCCTGCTGTTCAGCGCTCCATTTGCCATAGATGCTTGATTGTGGAGTGAATTCCAGAAGTCTACCCGAACGGTATAGCGTCCGTCTTGCAGATTGTTTATATCGATGGCATTACTCGCAGAGCGGCGAACCAGGCCATCATAGGCACGTTGCAGCGCAGTGCGGGCTGCATTTACTTGACGCTGCTCGACCGTGCCGTCATTAAGCACGCGGCGAGCATTCTGAAGCTCAGTTCTCAGAGCATTGAAAGTTACTGTAGTAAAGTCTGCACTTCTAACCCTGCTTGCTCTGTTGACAAGGTTTTGGAGCGCTGCTTTGTCTACCGACCCAGGCAGTCCTGCTTGCCAGCCTCCCCCATCAAGACTCGGGAAAGGATGCTGTGTCATATGTTGAGCCGTTGCAGGGTTCAGAACCATGAAGGTGGGTGCTGGTAGCAGCTCCGCTGGCATGCCGGGCACACGATCAATAGTCATAAAAAGTGGTCTACTAATGTCTGGCCAATTTACAGTTATGGCACGAACATTGCCTGCTGCGTTGAGAACTTCTCCAGCACTACGCAACACTGACTGATGAGGGCGCACTTGACTTTGCGTCGGATCAAATGCATAACCGAACACATCACTTGCAGGCGATCTAAAGCTTCCACCTGGGCTCGAGATGATGGGCGTGTTGCTGTGAAAGAATGTCACGGTTGCTGAAGTTCTTGCACCGATACTATTCACCACGACAACTGCTTGTTGATGGTACAGTGGCGCAATAAGTTGAGAAATAGCACCATTGTTTTCCTGGGTTGTCGGAACAATATTCATCAAATAGCTGCGTCCAACCTGAAGCTGACCCGTGGGGCGCTCCATCAGGCCGTTGAGCGCGACCTGCAAAGCTGTGCGAGCATCATCGACTTGGCGCTGTTCGGCAGATGGATCTGCAGCAATCGATCGTGCAATGCCTAGTGCAGCATGCACGCGGTCAGCAGTGATGACTGTGTAGAGCGAAAGGTTGCGCGCCTCTGCCTGTGCAATCAGGGCCACCAATGCTGTTTTGTCTGCAGGAGTCTGAGTTTGCCCATTGTCCCCAGCGTCAATAAATTCAGGGAAAGGGTGAACAGTCATGCGCTGTGCCGTACTCTGATCCAGCACCATAAAGGTGGGTGCGGGCAAAAAGTCAGTGGGCATTCCAGGAACAAAATCTATCGTCATGAACAGAGGTAGGCTCAGGTTTGGCCATGTAACCGTCAGAGCTCTTACATCTTCTTCAGTGCTCAAAATATCGCCTGCGGCGCGCATCACTGCTGCCGGTGGGCGCACCTGGCTTTGATTTGGATCATAACGATAGCCAAAGACATCTGTAGGTCCCGCAGGGAGGTCACCGTCTGGGCTTGGGATGACAGGGTGTTCGCTGTGGAAGAAAGTCACCGTATTACTCGTTACTCCCACTTCGACTACAGCCTGTGAGTAGTAGAGCGGCGCGAGCAAACCGGAAACGATTCCAGAATTGTCTGACATTGTCGGCACAATATTTATGAGGTATGTCTCCCCAGGCTGAAGCTCTTCTGTCGGCAGCAAGATGAGACCATCAATGGCACCCAAAAGAGCACTTTCTGCAGAGTCAACTTGAGACTGTGTCGCGGCTGAATTTGACAGAATGCTTCGAGCATCATTGAGCGCCACAATTAATCTATTGGCAGTTGTTGCTGTATACAGGGTGGTATCGATTTGATCTGCTTCTTCTACCAGAGCCTGCAATACACCCTTGTCTACCTGCATGCCCCCATTTTCGCCACCGTTACCTGTGCCGAATTTGCCAAATCCATGCAGGGTGTCACCAGTAAAGGGCGTAGCATTCTCAGTGTCAAGAAGCATAAACATGGGCAGTGCTGCACCGGCAGGACCGCTACCCATATGGCCG